>Ga0116231_10000997_pt1 | contig 55522 bp, 40 predicted proteins | sample S1TSphgellanicum_2_FD_89695 | JGI IMG/M metagenome (GOLD analysis project Ga0116231, IMG submission 89695) | Host-associated microbial communities from peat moss isolated from Minnesota, USA - S1T2_Fd - Sphagnum magellanicum MG | ecosystem: Host-associated > Plants > Peat moss > Unclassified...
AAAAAATTAATTAAAAAAAAACTTATAATAATGAAGAAAAACCCTACTTGAAAAAGAATGAGGTGTATCTTCTTTCTCCAAACTTCAAACTTGCATCCAAATAAATAAAAATATAAAAATGAAAAAAAAACACTTTATTTTTATTATACAAAATAATAATAAAAACAAAAAACACATTAAAAAAAGGATAAAAATTTCTAAAAAAAACTAAAACATGATTCAAGTTTAAAGAAACCGGGGGACTTCACAGTGCTCGAAGGTCACAGGTACCCACTAGTATTAATAAAAGCTCAAATGTGCATTATTGCTAAACTTGCTCTAAAGGACTCATGGTTAACTTTCAATTTGAAGATCAATTCAAATTCTTATAGCTCACCATATTTGTTATCAATGAACCTTACATCCAGTTACAATCAAGCACTACCACTAACAATATTATTTGTGAAACATATATATATATATATTTCCCTTGATCTATGATTGTATAAGTGATATAGTGTGATCAATATAATGGTCACACCGATTTACAAGGAAATCTTTTGACAAAATTAGGGACACAACTTAATTTTTTTATTTTACTTTTCAAAGAGCCACCAAAGTTATTAAATGTGATGTCTTATCAAAGGCATATGTTTAGAATCTCTTGTTTTAACTATGTTCAAGATGTTAGATTAAAATCTAACATGCCTTGTTAACAATGTAAGCACCCACCTGAACTAGTTGCAATGTAACCACAAGTCCTGGTATCCACCAATGTTGGGTGGTAATGAGAAATGATAACAAATCCCCATCGGTTATCAACTTGGGTACATACCCACTTACTCAATGGAGAGGAAATTCTTAAAAATGCAACCTTGCAAAAAAATGCTTTTAGAGTCAAATCCTCAAAAAATTTCATGAACTAGAGAGGTTCACTCTTGAAAAATTGTTGGTTTTCTTCTACTCCACTTTGGGTTCTAGAAACTTGTGATTGGTTCCTTGAGTTCTTGTAGTTGTGAGTAATTGAGAAACACCATGGTATTTTCTTTCACCATTTGAAAAACACTTGCTAGATCAAGGTTGTTGTAACAGTTGAAGTGTTGGCCTTTATGATTTGAACAAAGGATCTCACTTTGTTGTTGTTCATTGTTTTCTCTCACACACTAAACACCATATTCTTATTGCACTCTTTGTGGTCCACAAGCAAGGATTATTGTTATTTGTTTCACTTGGCAAATCAAAACAAGCTTCCCAACTTATTCTTGAACATCTTAGAGGTTGAGAGGATTTTTCTTACTTGGAATGTGAATTTAAAAGCAATTCAATTAATCAAACTATTATTAGGGTGATGCACAAAAGTTATGTGATTTCATGCTTTGTCTTTCAATAACTTGATAGGAGGTTGGATAGAGTCTCTAAGTGTTATTTATGTTTATTGGTTTGTTATCACTTTTGTAATTAGAGTCAAAGTCAATATTGTTTGTTCCTAAGAGGACCTGCTTGAAATGTTTGATAGGTGAAATAAGCAAAACAATATTCCTAATGTTTTTCCCAAACTTCTCAATGAACTTTCCTCTTCTTCATATGCAGAAATTTCACTCATAATTGCAGGTTAGGTGATGAAAACAAGGTGTTTATGATGAAAACAAGGTGTTTATGATAGGGATATAAAAACTGCTATGGAGCCCTTGCCATGCTTATGATGTACTTTGTGTGGTGACATGATATTGGTCACATAAGAATCTTCATATTTGAAATTTGAAATCAATGAACTAGACATGACCTTTGATTTTCACAAATTTGAAAAAATCGAAATCAAAGGTTCTTTGAATTACAAATTTTCAAAAAACGCAGATCTTAGGCTATTAAAAAATTTAAAATAACCACACAACATTGGTGTCCACCACAACATTGGCCCCACTTATCCATCAAACATGGATTGCATGCATTAAAAAAAATCTAAGGATATTAAGTTTGAAAATCCCAAAGATAATAATATATCTTACTTCATAATGGATAAAATTTCTTAGGTGTTCCCCCAAGGATTGGTTCAATCCCTATTCCACTTATGCATAGATTGGCACATTCAAATTCTTTGTTTTCATGATGATAATAGTTGTCATTAGATGTGATATGTTTCACATCTCTCACATTTGAGATGTGCCACCATCCAAGAAGTGAAAAAATCATTGCATCACTTGCATTCTAGAACAATATTCTATTTGAATTCTCATCTACCCATGTTGGAAAATAAGGTTAAGTTGCATCTTGTTCAATGACTTTCACGTTTTCTTGAATGCAAAAACCAAGTTGATTCACATCTAGGCCTTGAAGTATAAAAATATGTTGATATTGAAGATTGCCAATATTTAGATTTTTTGCATACTCCAAATCACTAAGCATCACAAACAAAGAATATGGAAAACCGTCCAACAAGGTCTAGTAAAAACTAATACATTGCACAACATCGGTAAGAAGCATGAACCATGATCAATCAATCACTCACTCTAAAACTAAAACTAAAATTTTAAAAGAATTATGTTGTTCCTGGTGATGACCCATTCATTCTAAGAGAACTTCAATGTGTGCATCATACCTGCACATAGTGAGCTGCAAAAATGTGAACAAGTTGGTTGTGAAGACATATCTATGAAGTCGAAGAGAGGACTCCTTAAGAGCACTTCAAAGGCAACCATTCTGTCATTTTTTGACAAAAGAATTGGGAAGTTTTTGAATTAATTGTGTTTTTTCTACCATGAATTTGAATTTGAGTAAATTCCCTAAATTTTTAAAAAAAAATTGCCAAATTTTCAATATCAAAAAATTGAAAAAAATAATCCCCTGGCGCCCATGCTGGTAAATTTCATACATACTTACCTACAATAATTTTCCACTTACATAAATACTTAACTAGGTAGGAAGGTTTACAGGATAGGTTACACATTCATCCATGTTCATGTATACGTATGCATCCCACAAATCCTGTCCAACCACGTCCCAGCCAAACCCTAATTGGATAAGCTCAGCTGCTGCCCAGTCTCTGAGTGGACTGAACATCAGTGCTCCGCTCGTACCACGGTTTGCAGCGCCTCTACAACTTGGAGCTCGGAAAAGGCAACGAAGAAGAGAAGAATAGAAGAAGAAGCAGAAAAAGGAGAAGTGCTGGTTACCCAAGAACAAAAATCAGAAGAAGGTGCAGAGTGGAGTCGTGGTTGTGGGGATTTTGGCAAAGGGTTGTGGAGGTGGCGAAGGAATTGGTCGGATTTAGTAGCATGGGAATGCTTGCTGCACTTGGTCTTTTCACGACAGCAGCAGCCCCCTATGTTGTGGCGTTAGCTTCGGGCAGAGTACTACCTGATAGGAGAGTCCTGCAAGGGAAGAGACGGGACCTATGGTGTAGGCGGGCTTTGGCGCCAGCTGATGACGAGGAGGCGGAGATGTCGGATATGTCTAATGTGGGGTTGGACGATGTGTTTAACCTTATTCAACAGGTTCTTTTTCTCCTTTGTCTCTCTTTCTCTATCTCTAGCTCTCTTGCTCACATAAATGTGTACAGATCTTGGCTGTCTCATCTTTTGCATTTCTTCCATGATTTGCAGCAGCCTCTTCACACATTTCTAGTCTTCAAAGCTTAACACCTAATTGGGCTATTCATACCAATTCTGATAAATCCTTTACCCTATAACATAAACCCTGAATTCATGAACCCTAAAACTTGACCTGTAAACTGTAAATTGGAAATGTGATTCAAGAGCTGTGCAGGAAGCTTGAACTTGTATCTCCTAAGACCCTTCTTGTGAATCCTAACCCACAAATGTGTGGAAATCCATTATCTCCTAATTCCAAAACCAAAACCCTAACCTTCAAACCCTAAAGTGCAAAACGAATGTACCTGTGATTGGAGAAATCAACCTGTGTGTATGCACCTCCCTTCTTTGCCAATTCTCGCAGTCAGAGAATGCTACTCATGAATGCAAAATATATGATGGTGTCTTCTTGTGAAGACAAGATCACAGAAGTCTCTGTTGTCAAATGTGAAGGGTTTGAAAAGCTGTTGGAGGCTAAGAAGGGGGTCTGCAAGATCAGCTTCTGAATGCTTATTCAAGCCACATGCCTGCAACTGGGCAGCAACCACATCACACAGGGATAGCTTGTTGGACAGTAAATTTGTTGTGGGAGGTGTCTTCTGGGTCAGCTTTCATGCAATCTTCAGGATCTGCATTCATGACAGGTGGAAAATTGCAATGTGTCAGGCAACAGATGCAGACCCAGAGCCAGAGGACCTGATACCATCTGACACTAGACGGGACATGAAGAGTACAGGTGCTTCGCAGTGGTACAAAGTTTATGGACGTTCGGTGCCCCCTAGTGTTGATGCAAGAGCTGCTTATTATGGCCCAAAGAGACCGCTGTGGAAAGGTGGTGCAACATCCCCAAAGGATGTGCCTGCATATTTGAAGGGTGAATACCCTGGTGACTATGGGTGTGATGTTCTGGGCTTATGTAAAGACCCAGCAAAGTTTGCGACTCTTCGTGCCCAGGAGCTTTTCAATGGGCGATGGGCCATGTTAGGTATAGTTGGGTGCATTGTTCCGGAGCTCATCTCCCCTTCCAATCCTTCAGCTTTTGAGCCAGTTTGGTTCAAAGCTGGGGCTCAAATCTTTAGTGATGCTGGAATTGATTACCTTGGCCTTCCAGGACTCATCAATGCACACAACATATATGCAGTGGCTGCTGTACAGCTTGTGTTGATGGGGGTTGCAGAACTAGCAAGGTCAAAGGCAGCTCCCAAAGACGTTGATTCTTTGTATCCAGGGGGAAAAGCCTTTGATCCTCTTGGGTTTTCGAGCGATGCAGAGTCTTTTGCAGACCTGAAAGTCAAGGAGATAAAGAATGGTAGGTTAGCAATGTTGGCTATGGCAGGTTTATTTGCCCAAGGTGCAGTGACAGGCGTAGGTCCAATACAAAATTTGCATGATTTTCTACACCTTTGAAATGTAAGCCTACCAACCATTCTTTGCATTCAGAATGCATATAAAGATAAACAGGAAGGAGAGGACATGCATTCAAAATGCTCTGGGTTTTGACCCAAAATGAATACAAAACACTATGATACATCTTGTACTGTTTTGTCAATATGTGAAAACAAATGGAAGGATCTGCTGAAGGATTTGCAACAAGTACTTCACCCTGATGTTAGATTGTATCTGGGGTTAAAATCAGTCCAGATATTTCACATCTTTCATCCAGTTTGGAATTTAGTTGATAGTGGTTGCAGCAAAGTAAATGAATTTGAATAAAATGTTCAAGGTTACAAAGTGTTGGATGCATTGTGAGAATGGCTCAACCACATGCGGGTAGGCATGGTCAAGAAGACATTATTATGTGGAATATTTGAGGGGGAAAAAAGACTTATCATCATTTTGTAGATGGGTATATTGTACCACACCAATTGTAACATTATAAATTCAAAAATGTTGAAGGATTAAGTATAATTGTCTAGACTTTGGGGATCAAAACAAGTTGAATGTATATGAACATGTCTGGCTGTACCAAATACACATACAAATTTGATTATAGGTGGGTGGAATGAAGTAATGGGAAATTTAGATGTGGACCATGGAATGACTCAAAAAATGTCCCACATATTTTACAAATTTGGAATTGCAAATTGGGTCATGTGAATAATGAAATGATTTGAAACCGTATCTAAGGTTGAAAATAACGGACAAGTTCAAAGGAGATCAAATGAACAATTCATGTTATTTCAGAAAAGGATGGACAAGTCATTTTGGCCCAAAATCAAATTCACATAAAAAGGAAATTTTGAATGAATTTTTTTACAAGCTTTTGTTAAATATGTTAGGAATTGCACTACTTTTCACCAGTCATATGATTATCACTGTTGAAAATATATTCATTTTTTACACACAAGTACATTTAAAAAGGATCAAAATTCCAAATCATATCAAAATATGTTCATTATTTCATGGTTCACTTTTTCAATTGTAAACTATAACTTTGTTTTGGACATCATTTACATTTACAAGTGGTATATGAATTAAAGAATTCATATATACTAAAAATTCAAATGTTCTAATGAAATTCCTTTATTACATTTTACTTAATTGTGAGTCCTTTTTAGGTGTGACATTTAGTTTCCTCTCACCCAAATATTTTTTTATCATCAAGATGATCCTTATCAAGGAAATTAAGGGGCCCTTTAAAAAATAGACATTATAGACCCAACAATTGGTCAATTTCAAAAGTCATTAACTCAAACCTATACTTAAAATTGGGTTAATTTTTTTCTAATTTGAATTTCCAAATAGAAGTTGCCATGATTCAAACAACTTTCAAATGTCAATACATAAACATGTTTACAATTGTTTGCATTTTGCACTATGACCCAACACCATTTTTTTGACTCATTAAACATGAATGATCATTTGGATTTGTGAGCAAAAGTTCACAAAACACATACAAAATGTATCCATGTACTATGAAGGTACAAAATGAAGGCATGTACACATCTCAATTGGAAACGAATTATTTTATATAAATAATCAAATGATTGTCAAAAGTGTCCAAAGTATGTTATATTGTTGATACTTGACATATTTTTGCAATAAAGTTGTATTTCAAGTCTTTAGTATAGTAGTAATCGGTGTCAAGTAGGTATCTACTTTTGAACATACCAATTGGTATTAGTATGGAATCTTTTTTTAAATTAATACCAGCCTAATACTTGTGTTGATTTTTTAAAAAAAATTCTAGGTAGTACTAATATCAAATATTTTAAAAGTTTCATAAGAGCTTAGTATTGATATAATAACATCTCCACTAAGGTACATTAAGAACCCTCACAACAGCAAAGAAATATGATGGTGCAAAAAAATGGCTAAAACGGCACCCCACCATTTTGCACTTGCAAACTAAATACATCACAGCCAAAAATCTTTTCTCCCACTTCCACATTTGAGATCAATCAAGGTGTCCCGCTACAACACATTTATGATGTCACCGCATGCAAAATGGCATCATTGAGCATCGTTAAAACATTTGCAACAACTAATAACCTTGCACACTCACATTCGAAAGCAAGAAAAGGAAATTTTATTTGTAAATGTGGAGTGGCAATTGTGTTGCTTGTTTTTCCACATATCACAAGACTTAGTGATTGGGAATGGGCAAAAATTTGCAACATTTTAGGATTGGGTGTAAAATCACTTCAATGAATCGCGTTCTATTAGTTGTGCTCCAAGATTTGTAAGGAGTTTGGAAACAACATGGGGCATCATCAAGCATGATGTTGCCAAGTTTGTAGGACATTACATAGCCATGCTTGCTCTTTGTGAATCAAGGATAAGGACTAAAGATACATTGCAAAAAACTCTCAACTTGTATAAGACAAAACACTTAAAGCACCAAACATTCACATTCATTCATGCTTGGTATGTTTTGAAAGACATACCTCAGTGGGCTAACCTACGAGAGAAAAGGAAGAAGACATCACCAACAATGAAAAGGAAGGCTAATTTTGGTGACTCCACAAACTTTGACAACAATAGGGTGTAGGGGACCGATGTTGTAGGCATCGCCCCCATATGATTCCACCTTCCAATCATCCACAAGGTTGCAAAAGGGCAAAAAAAGACCAAAAGGCCAAGAAATAAACAAAAAGCAATAGCATCAACGCCCAAGCTTGTGCCATCATAAACATGGTGGTAGCAACTTTAAAGAGGACCACCATCATTCAAGGTCAAAGTATGATGGTTCTTTTCTCCGTGCTCGATGATCAGTCATAGTTGCATGAAGCACGAGATGAATTGCAACTACTTCAAAATTACCTCAAACACAACAATGCACAAACCAACATAGTGACACCTGAACCAAGTGGAACAACAATATCTTCCACCCCTACTGCAAGCATATCACCAATCACAAATATCATAAAAGAAGGAAATGATTGCAATGTTTTGGATTTGGCAAGCTAGACCCACTAACTAGAAAATTGAAAAAATGTTAGACACAACAAAATGCAAAATTTGTGTAAATAAAAAAGTTTAGAGATGATTGAGGCCTTTTAATGCCCAAAGGTGGTCAACTAAATCATTGCTTAAATTGTAGTATGCTGCTTGATTTTTGATTTCTTTTGTGCTTTGAATGTATTCTATAAATGTCAAACCCCTCTTCATTTGAATGTTATGTTGTAATTCAATGGTCCATTCCAAGACCTCCCCTTGTTCATCATCGATTACCATGTTGTGTAGTATGACACATGCTATCAACATGTCTGCAATTATAACACAATCACACAAGCGACAAGGATTAACCACAATTTGCCACTTCAACTGCTATACATTGAAACAAAGCTTAACATCTTTGCGAGTTGCCTCTTGCATTTTGGAAAAATGCTAACATTTTTCTCCTTGTGGTTTGTGTATGGTGGATACAAAACATGACCATTGAGGATAGATCCCATCTACGAGCAAATAGTAGCAAGGATGTACATTGTCATTTAATTTGAAATTGAAGTCGACACCTACACCCCCTAACAAATCTTAAATGAGAAGGTTCCTATCTAAAACATTTAGATCATTGTTGCTTCATGACAAGCTGAAATAGGCATGCCAAATCCACAACCTTTGATTTGCTATTGCTTCCAAAATGATGGATTTATTCCCATCTTTATCAATGAAGGAACCTTGCCAAGCAACATGACAATTTTTCCAACAATAATGCATAGAGTCCAAGGAAGCAAACATGCCCAACCACCCTCTATTTGCATTCACTCTCATTTGTTTCTCCAAATTTGCTCGTGTTAGTTGCCTAAGGAATTCGAGTTCAAAAACTTCCCTAATTGCTTTCACTAAGCGCTTGAGACATTCATGTGATGTGTTTTGTCCAATCCTGCAATATTCGTTGCATGCATTGGCAGCTTGATTGTATGCAAGCATGTGCAAAGCACTTGTGCATTTTTGAATAAAGTTCAAACCTTGAACACCTCACACATATCTTTTATGAACAAAATAAGGATCATGTGCACATATGCTCTCCATGATTTGAAGGAACAATGGAAGATGCATTTGATATCAATGTCAAAAAAAAACAATCGTCGTAGATTAGATGTTCTACAAAATAATCACACAAAATTTAAGTATGGCCAAGTTTGTGTTCTTGAGCCACATTTGGTCTATAACCAAGGATGGACCCTCCATGTTGCCTTCTTGCTTGCTGTTGAAGATTTGGTACCTACAACAACAATGCAGTAAACACAAGATTGGTTGCAACTTTGTCTTCAAGTGCCTGCGTAATACCATCTAGTAGTTACTACCACCATCTCACCATTGACAATTGCAAAGTGAACAAGTTGTAGAAGAGCAAAAACAACAAAAAATGTTTGTTGCAGAGAAAGGATGTTTGGGACAGAGCTTGCAAAGGATGCTTGGGATAGAACTTACAAAATAATGCGTTGTTGATCAGCTTTTTTTTCTATTGCAAAAATTTTTGCCAAAAATCGACATTAAAATTTTAATATTCAAAACTAAACTATTTTTTGAAAACTTTTAGTTGCCAGACAAAAAAAATGTTAAAAATTATAGCCATTTTTTCTATCTTCTTCTACATATGATTATCACTTTGATGCAAACAAGAGATTTGTAGAAAACATGCTTCTACTAATCAGAGATACGAGCTCTCTACTAACGACACGCCATGACAGGGAATGGGTGGGGTTTGCCTTGGATCCTCCTTTACGAACAATGGGTGGCCCCTCCATTATGACCAATAGTTTTAGGGTAAAGGTGTTTCTCATAGTGATTGGCTGGAGATGCTCCTAAGGTCTAAACTTAAGGTTGAATATTGTTTGGTATGAAGCAAGATGTACCTAGTGTTGAGAGTTGTATGGCCTTGGTATGAAGTTGGTATGGAATCTTTTTTTCATACTAGGCAAATACTTGTATCAAATTCTTTCTTAAAATTTCATACCAGGAATGTTGATTCTTTAATACCAAGACCAATATCATCATTCCATTGATATACCTGCCCAACGCCAGTAACAACCAAAAATCCAAAGCATGAACAATATGAGATGTGGAATGGGGTTAAACCTTTACTATATTGCATATGCACAATATTTTGGATTTCCACAAATGCATTTTTGTTGATTATGTTGATGCAAATACAAGTTTGGTTCCATATGCAAATCTGGTGGTAGCTTTACCATTGCGAAAAAAAACCCTACTTATGCAAAACCATAATTTGATAATTTGCAACATACAAATATACTAGAGGCATGTGAATGCCTATCAAAGAAAGGGACTTGGGAGTTACTAGATTTGCCACCTTGCAAAAAATACAATAAAGCATGAGTGAACTTAGAAACTTAAGTTTGTACATCAACTTAAATCCAAATCTAATGCAGCATACAAATCTCAATATTAGTACTTAAGGTTATAAGACTTTAGCAAAATTATAGCATTTACTTTAAAGAAGTTTTGCCATTAGCCACAGAGTTTGATTCCTTGCACTAACTTCTTAGTTTGATACATATCGTCTAATTTGATGGAAAAGTAGCTTTTCTTGATGGTGATTTGAATGAAAATTTTGCAAGTTACAACCTGAAAGGCTTGCTATTGAAAACAAGATAAATGAAGTCTATTAAGAAATTTGAGGAACTTTATGTGTGTGGTGCCATCCTCTGTTGAGGCAGAAATTTTACTGAGGGCAAGGCACCCTCCACATACACTATAAAAATTCTACTAGGGTTTAGGGTTAGTAGATGATTAGTAGCCATTACCAGTGTTTGGGAGTCCTATATTCTTGTTCTCTATGAATGCAGTTACTTTGATGCCATGTTAGGAGCAAATTCAATCACAGTTTGTGCACTGAATGTTCTCTTAATATATTGTGAAACTCTCAAACTATATCATTGAAAGATTATGACTGTAAAATATTTTCAAGTACTTAAAAACATAATTATACAACTGCAGATGGCAAAGAAAATGTTATTGACTTTGAGGAAGTCGATGAATTACAGTAATCAACAATACATTGAAGGTTATACTTTGAATCAAAAGAGGGAGGTGTCAAACCAGGGTTCTAAAATGATGACTATTCACACCAGTGGAAAAATGGAATGGGAAAAAGAAACAAAAGTTGTCCAATGACATTCCACAAGACATAAGAAACATGAGATTGTACAGAAAACTCCACAACAAAACTTTGAAGGTAACCAAGAGTTCTGTCAGTTCCATCAAAACCAAACTGACATGATAAGAATGAGTGTGGTCATAACCTTATGAGTGTCACTTGCCAAGTATCAGACCATCACCTTCATCGTGAATAGCAGTGATGAGTTGCCATGACTCCCTGTTGACTTCATCAGTACCCAACAGTGAGCATCAAAAGTAACACAAGACATAAGAAACAAAACAACACACCAACCCTGATATAGATGATATACCTGTGAATTTTTTAGAAAAGCAAGAGAATAGCTGCAGTTCAAAATTGTGGCCATCATTGTTAAACAGCACCAAGCAGAAGAATACTTGATCTTTGTGTGTAACGAGAGTGATTTGACCCAATCAGTGGTTGTCTCTGTTATAGTAAGGAGTGGTAGACTGTGAACGGCTATGTGCCCTAGTGCTGCGACGTGGTGGGCTGCGATAATAAGAGCGCCTTGGTGATATGGAGTGCTCCCGGTGATAACCACCCCCACGATATGGGGATTCCTGTCCACCCTGAAATGGAGAGTATCTGGGTGAATACCTTGAATTGCGTCGTGAACTGTCTCTTGGATCATCATAGCTGCTTGGCCCTCGACGTTCATAGTCCCGTGAGTATGCTGCAGACATCAAAGAACAATAACCACCGTAAATGGTAAAGCATCACATACAACATTACCAATTCAGGACCCACAAGTAAATGTTATTCATCACTGTAACTGCAGTGCAGAGTATGAGGGCTACTGAAGTCAAAAGTGACTCCAATGACCCAAAGGTCACATAGGATGAGCTTCAAAGTGAAATGCTCTATTCCTTGGCACTGTTTCCTATGCTTCAGCAACAAAGTAGAATACAGATGTGGCCCAAACTGACCTGGCTCACGAGAACTTCTTATGCTCCTTACACCCAGGTATTGGCCAGGAGTAGGTGTCCGAGCTCGCTTCCTCTTTGCCTGCACAGGAAACTCAAAACTTCAGTTGTTTCAGCCAGGCCATACATATGGAAATCACACTGGGGTTAAAGGGTCATGGAGTACTTTACCCAAAGCATTGTTTTAGATTATAACATCCTGGTCAGAACAAGCACTGCAGGTTAGATGTAACAAATAGATCAACTAACAGCAGATGCCGAGCATGGACAGGAATGAGTGACAAACTTGACATCCATAGAACTAAATGAATATCTCTGACTTCAACTCAGAGCCCATTCCTCCATTGTGAGATTGCATGATCGACTACTAACAGTACACCTACAAAAAGGTTAGTGGTGCTCATGATCTGTTTTCAGCTCTGTTTTCAACTGCAGCCAGGTGACTTGATGCTTGACAAGGGTGACACAGGTAGCATACAAGGAGTTGAATCATGACTGCCAAAAAATCCTTGACTTGCTTTTACTAGAAACTGCACAGACTAAGAGGCTTGAAAAGCAGGCAAATGTTGAGGGCTTGTATTGTAAGGATTTTGCTTAAATTTAACTGCAGAGTTACTCAAATAGTGTTGCACATCTTTTATAATTGAAAATGATTTGACCTTTTCATTGGACATTTTAGTGGATTGGAGTTTAATCACCAATTTGATTTTGGATCATTCATAATTCAACCATAATTAATATTTTAGACATTCAAATGAAGAATGTGACCTTGTAATCTAGGGGACGTTTGAACCTATAAAGGTTAATTTTTCTAGCACTTAGGTAGATTGTTTAACTGTCCTAAAACATAACACTTAGAAAATTCTTTACTCACATAATCTTCAAACATGAAACTTTATAAACACGGTCAAGATTCCTGTATAAATGCTTTGAACAAGGCCTCCCACATCCCCTTTTCACTATAATGAATCTTGTCCATATGTGTTTGTAACTTTTGTCCAAATCAACCATTTTTGCGACTTTAGATATGATAGTCCTCTATGGCACTTGGTCAAAATGATTGGTAGTCAGATAGATGATTACAAAATGGTTTGTAGTTTCATATGTGATTTACATTACGACTAATGTCGATTTGGATGAAAATGAAAATGAAAAATACATTTATATCATCTTTTCTAGTGGCATCCCAAAATAGATGAAAATGTAATTGTTTTTACGACTTGGAATGTGAATCAAAGGCCATTGGATACCACATGGCATCTTTTCAATTTGATTTGTGACAATAAATTTTAGTTGCAAATGCACATGTAATCAAATGTGAAAAAAATAAAAATTAGCCAATGAAATTGTTAGATTTAGTGGTCTAATTATTTTCCCTTAACTTTTTTCAATGAATTAACCATTAAATGTGTAGTAGGGTTTGGTGGGTTTGTGAAAATTTCAAAGGACCCATCACAATTAATGGTAGAAATAGGACTAAGTAGTAGGTATTTTATCATATTATTGATATGTGATAATGTTATTGTATTAATATTTAATTAATTAAATTATGTAATTTATTTATTAAATAGGTTAGGGCTTAGATAGTAAGTGTAATTGAATAATTAGGTAGGCTATGCAATTAATGTATACAATAAACAATAAGTAGGATATGTAATAAATAGCAAGTAAATCATATGTATTGGGTTACATAATAAATATTTTATCATGTTGATATATGTGAATTTTTTGAATTAATTATTATATTAGGTAAACAACGTAATTTATTTATTGAATATGATAAGTAGGAAGAATAATTTATGACACATTTCATATCATACATTTAATTTGCATTTTTTTGGGTACAATTATGATAATTGTATAATATAACTTTTTAAATCAAATAGATATTTGAGATGTGAAAAAATATAATTTAATTTTACATAAAATTTTTTTTATCATAATTTTAAGTAAACCTTAACATATTATATGTGTAAACATAATAAAATTTATAATTCCATAAAATCAATTAATTATATGGCCTTAATCAATATTTGAAAATTAAAATTGATTATATAGATTAATTTTTTATATTACAAACATAATTAATAAAATAAATTTCATTATATTCATATTATAATCTATTTGTGGTTCATTTATAAATATTATATGTGAATAAATTATATATCACACATTTTAATTAAATTTTATTGGTAAAATAATGATATATCAAAAGAAAAATTGGATAATATAATTTTAAAAATCAAATGAAGGTTTAAAATATGAAATTTATTTATGTATTTGCTATTGTATTATCCATTTATAAATCATGTAATTGAATTTGTTTTTTCCATGGAATGATCTTTGAAATTGTATGCAATTATGAAATTCAAATATTTTTCTTTTCAATTTGATTTATATTTTTAAATGGAAATTTTTTTTGTGTACATTATTGGAAAAACTTGAAGTTTAAAGTTTAATATTGTCATTTGGACAAAATTGTAATAAGATATCAAAGTTCAAAGATGATGTTTTGTGTAATGTTTCAAATCAAATAGGTTAAATAACATGCACATTTTTTTTTTCCCACAATAAGTGGGGTGGCTTAGTGGTAAAGGAATTGGGGTTCAAGGATCAATCTTCATGAATGGAATGGGTTCTGGTCAATGTTATAATGTTGATCAAATATTTTTTACCTACATAGCCAACATAGACTAAATGCTTATTAAGTGACCTTAAATAGGCACAATAGGTGGCCTACCTAACAACCTAAACTAGTTTTAAAAACCTAGCCTATGTAATGACATGGGTTAACATGGCACATGTTGAATTTAATGAAATGAACAATAATATAAATATATATTATTTAATTTAAATAATAAATATTTTTAAAACTATAAATAATGTGATTACATTTTTGAATTGTAAAATTAGTTGCAAAATGACAATGCAATGTAAGTTGGTTTGGATGGATGAAAAGTTTATGTGAGTCGCATCTGTATGTAATTGTTTTTGAAACTTGGTGCCATGTATTGTTTTTTATAACTAAAATTTTATGCAAATTGTCTAAAGTGATTAGGCACTATAGTAAGTCACATGTGATAATTACGATTAAAAATGAGTCATAAATCCAGTTGTATATTTACAAATTCTTTGTATCGTTTGCTTAAAGAACAATCTCTCAAAACATATTAAAACTTTCCCATCTAACAATTCTAGAAAAGTTTCACACATTATTGTTGTGTGTGGGCACCAATGATTTCAAAAATACATGTTCTTTTGAAATCTTTCAAAAAGGTTTTAGGATTTTTGTTTCGCCCTCCTTTGAACAAAATTATGTTTTCCATTTGCAAATTGAACTCTTATGATGAGCTAATGGTTTTTTTTTTCCCTACAAGTTTCTTACCAACTATTACCCATCACACTTCCTCATGATTATATTTTGCATTTTTTTCTTCAAAAGAATTTCATTTCATATCATTAAAAAAACATGAATGGTCCATATGGGTCAAATGTAATTTATGATTGGTAAAAAAAAAAAAGATCATTGGATTACACCATTCAAGTGATGAAAATGGGTCTAAAATTCATAACTAAAATTTGGTGGAAATGCATTTTAGGTATTATAAGTAATTCAATTTTCAAGCTTCTACCTATGGGAAATATGATTTGCATGGGATTATCCATGGACATTTTATGCTATTAATAATTATTTCTATGGGTAGGATTTTTTTTTATGTTTTGAATTCGTACGTCGTTTTTTTAATTTGGTTTTCATTTCATCCTTTTTCTTTGCAACATCTAATGTTACTTCTATAAAACATCCATATTGCCTATAGAGTGTTGTAAAATTTAAAGACTTAGTTGCCTTCACAAGTCATTTTACTATAAAACATTTTCTTAAGAAAATTTTATCTATCTTTTTCTTGATCCTACTAGCCTTGAGTTTTCTCACTTTTCTTATATGTCACACATTTGACATATGTATGCCCATATGCCCATTTTCACAAGCAAAACATTTAATGGTTTTTTCAAAATCTTATGTAACAAATCCTTTTTCTACTTTCAAAACTTTTACATGTGTGAAATATAAGTCTAGGCAACGGAATAAAAAATGTAGCCTAAGAATGATTCGAAATTATAAAGGTTAATTTTTTATTAAATATTTTTAAGCACATAGGTAGATTTTCCAACCATACTACAATATAAGACTTACAATATTCCCTAGTCATATAATATCTAAACATGAAACCCCACATTCTTTTGGGATAGGATCACCCACATGTGTAAAGTTAAATATTTATATGAAAATTATATTCCAAAAATGAGTTCATCACACGCACTTAAAAATTATCCTTTATGAGGATCATTCATTAAAGACCATAAAATTTCCATAGTGTTATCAATAATAACATCCACATTATGTTTATTTTTTAAAAGATTTTCTTTTCACACATGATAATTTTACAAATGTTTATAACAACTAATAACATTAAATTATTTACTATAAATTATGAATCTAAAATTCCAATCATTACCCTTTAGGTACCTAAATGTATGAAGTGAATGAATGGTTAATTACATTCACCTACATTTATTCCTCATTTATCATCCTTTTATGTCAAATTAATTAACACATGCAATATATAACTTTTCATATTTTTGTGGATAAATCTCACATTATTTTGGATTGTAATATTTGGTCAAGTTTATAAAATTACACACCTAATATTCTATTATGACTAACCCAAAATAGTTATTTAAATTATTCATGTCAATGTCATGGGGTTCATTTTTTAAAATGTTCATCCATGATTTATATTGAATTTGTACCTAACTCTTAGTTTAACTTTCGTTCATTTTGAATTAATTTCTAATTAAGTCTTATTTCATTTTTAGTTTATTTTTAATTAAATTTTAATTAAGTTTGAACTAACTCCTAATTAAATCGTAGTTAACTTCAAATTAAACCCTAGGTAATTCTAAATTAAACTTGTAGTTAAATTTTAATTAATTATTAATTAATAATTACTTAAATCCTAATTAATTCTAAGCTAGTTTTTAGTTAAGTCTCAATTAACTTTAAGTTAAATTTTAACTAATTTAGAATTGACTTTTAGTTAGGAAGGTTTTCAAAAAGTTCTTTTACTCGATGTACAAATAAAAGTTTTTTTGAAAACTTCTTTGAAATAAGTCCTCAAAGGAGTATAAATAGAAGTAGGACCTTTCATTTCTTGTAATTTGTTCAACATTAGTTTTGAAAATGATTTTGCATGATAGCTTTATCGTGTTTTTTTTCATATTCATGTTTGCATATGTTAGTATAATAAAAAATTTGTTGTCATGTTTATTTTGCATATTTCGTGTTTTGTTTTGGAATCACATAATATTGTCTTGTTCTTTGATTGAAAATTAGATTTAAACTTTTCTTTTAGCCTTTGTTCTTTTGGTTCTTCGTGTCTTTAATAATTCATAAATCAAACCTTATGCCCTAATCAAAAGATTATCATTGTCAGGTTTAGGAGGTTCATTATTTTATTCCCCATGTTTATCCATAATATTACATCAAGTCATAATACTATTTGCAATTATAACCTTTAATGTTCTTTTAATTATAAACCCATTTTGGATATTTACTATTCTTTTGAATAATTATAAATAAATAAAAATTGACAAAATCCCCTAAAAAAAAAAAAAAATCTTGATAAATTAAGTTTTATTAACATTTTGAATCTTGTCAATACATTACACCAAAATGCCTCCTAGTTCACTTTTGGTTTCATGAGATTTTGAAAGAATTTGAACATTTTTTACCATGCTGAAATTAATCAACCTCCTAGTGAACAAGGATTGGTTGCTATATATAATGAATTGGTCCAGTAATACTTAATGAAATAAGGTTACTTTCAAAATGAAATAAAAATTTATCAAGCCAATCCATTAGTTAGTTAATTAATTAAGTAACATGAAAATCAAATAAATTTAAGTTATTTAATATTTAATGATTTCTAACCTTTAAATTATTGACACGTATCATTACATATGTTAAGCTATAAAATCTAACATAGGTGCATAGATTATGTAATCAACATAAGTAGACACTTACTTTAGAGAGATACATAGGAAAATATTTGGTCAACTTCTCACTATTGACGACAAACACATCATTTGTGAGGTTTAATCTTTTGACTTCTAAGGTGGAGGCATGTACCCCTATTGCCAAATCACCACACTTGTTGTGATAATGTGTTACATTGCATTTTATTTATCGAATATTTCATTTTAAACATTACACAAACATAAACTTTGAAAATTCATATTCTATTGAAATTTTGTCCAAATGAAATGATAAAAGTTTAATTTAATTTTTTTTGAATAATGTACCTAATTACATTTATTTCCTTTTGAAGGTGTAAAATCATTTTAACAACCTTTTTTTTGTGGAATTTCATTATTCAATAATATTTCAATGATCATTCATTTGAAAAAAGAAAAGGTTTAATAAATGAATAATTTTTTTGTTAATATAATGCTACTACTTATGTTAGGTTACTTTTAATTGTTCTAAGTTATTTCACCTCACATTATTTATAGATTTATGGCTATTTTTATTTATTTATGGTTATTTTTAATTATTTCACTTTAGGTTACTTTTGGTTATTTAAAGTTATTTTTGGTTATTTTATGTTATTTTCAGTTTATTTTAAGCTATTTCATTTCATGCTATTTTCGATTATTATAAATGATTTTTGGCTATTTTATTTTATTTTGGGTATTCTAAAATATTTAATTTTGGGCTATTTTTAATTATGTGAAACTATTGTTGGTTACTTTTGGTTATTGAAGGTTATTTCGTCTTTGTTATTATTGGTTATTTTATGTTATATTACCATACGTTATTTGTGGTTATTTAATTAGTGCCTATTGTTGTTTATTCTATTAATGGCTATTGGTCGTTATTCTATTGGTGGCTATAAGTGGATATTTTATTAATGACTATTAATAGTTATTATATTGGTGGTTATTAATGGTTATTTTTTGTTATTAGAAGTTATATTATGACTATTAATGACTATTGTATTATAAGCTATTGTTAAATATTTTAAACTATATTATCATAGGTTATTGGTAGTTATTTTATTATAGATTATTTAAAATTACTATACTTAGTATAAAATTATTCATAATAACAAAAAATAAAATGACCTTGAATAATTTAAAGTATAATTTGAGATAACACATATTAATTTAAAATAAAATGACTTAATGTATCACCTAAGATTAGTTGAATAATTTAATTTAAAATAACTTAAATTAAAAAACCTATAATAAGCTAGCTAAAATGCCTTAAGATAGAATAACGTATAATAATTTAAGATATACATTATAATTTATAATAGCTTATAACAACTTATAATAACTGAAGGTATAAATTAAAATAACAAAAATAATTTAGAACAACATATGATATATCATAAAGTAGCATAGGATATTTAAAACAACAATTAAAAAAACTTATTTATTATAATAAATTATAACAGTGAATTATGTCAATTAATAATGAAACATGATGTTTACATAGTGATATTATAATGAAATAACTTTAACTAAGGTGGATTCACTAAAATGCAATGAATTTATTTCATTTTTAAGGTTTCATAATGATTTAGGCTAGTGAATTACACTTCACTTTTGTACTAATGATAGTTCACTAGTTAAAAAAACATGAAAATTATAAATAATAAATTTATTTTTTAATTACAAATCCACATGAATTTTTTTCACAGACCTTGAAAATGAAGGTGTATGACACACTCCCAAATCCCTAAGTAGGCCCAACAGGGTCCAACTGAATGGAAGTAGTTGGAATTTGGTGCTGCTCCCAGCTTCCAACACTAAAGCGAGGTAAGAGGGGCGTGTTAAAAGCTCCGGGACTAAACTAGGAAGAGGAACAAACTATTTAGTTACTCAGTTCTGCATCCAAAACCAACCAACAAGTTGGTTACTTCATATTCTGAAGCACTTTTGGTGCTAGGACAAGTCACGGGCAACTCTGGATTCACTTGACTTACCACGGCCCAGATTCGGGGGAAACCACCACCTTCCCCCATATAGTATTATCTATGACTCTCCGTCGCACTTGCATCCAAATGACACTTTTTCTCAGGACTCCCAAAGTGGAGTCCCGAAATTGTCTCGATTTGGACTCCCAGGACTTTGGGCGTTCATAATTTTTCGTTCCGACCTCCGATTGGGACGAAATCTGAAGCAAAATTGTAGTTCTCCTTAAGAGCTTTCCAACGATGTGTCGCATTTCACTTGCACACACTGGGATCGGGTCGATTCTCGACTTTTAGTGGTCAGGAGTCAAACTGCCTCCTCACACACAATGTGAAAAAACTAACCTCCTCACACACAATTTTTTTCAAATTTAGAATAAATTGCAATATCTAATATATTAATTCAGCAAGTCTGTTAATCAATCAGTTTGTCTGTGATAGTGACTTCGGACGGATAGTGATTTCACCCCGCCGTTATTTGTAGGGTAAGTAATAGGTACTTGCTAGCCTAGGTCACAGAGCCTGCTGAAGGCACGAGATCATCCTAAGTACCTACCACCCTACCCTAGACCAGACCAGACAGGGCCCCGGAGGCAATGAGCCCGTTTCCTAAAAACGGCGGCCAGGCCACGGACAATTGTTTGAAAAGAATTTTTTTTAAAAAAACATAAACATCAACCAAACATTGTTGAAATAACACACTTGTGCATTATGCACAGGGTTCACATTAGTCATTCATAATCAACAAACCCCATTTTAATGACACCATGCATTTTCTTAAAGATTTGTACATGATATCACCACCATTTTAAGCATTTGAAGATATGTCTCCTTAGATTATTGTCTCACGAACACTTTGCACCAAAATGAAGCTTGTCAAAGATTAAAAAATTGTGCATTCTTTTTAAAGTTTATAAAGACATTATTCATTCATCATTTAAAAAGTTATGTTGGACATTGAACAATTTTCATGTTAGAATTTACAATTAATGAATTGGCAAAAGGAATTTGGTAAGGTAAACATTGAACGATGAAAGGAAAAAAAATCATTTGAAATGTTTCTCAATCTAAATCAAACACAAATTGGTGAGAAAAATTACCAATAAAAGGCAATCCTTTTTGTAACATGTCACCATTATTATCACATGTATGTGGAATCAATTTCATAACAAGTTTCAAAAAATACATTCATCAAAATCACAAAAATTTCAATAGATTTTAAAAAACACACATTACACAAATGCATTATTATTAATTTTGAATCTTAGAATTATGAAATGTGAGCTATGCAATTAATAAAGGCCTTCCTATTTGGTGTCATCATTTTTTATTGTTCTTCAATTTTTATATTCTTTTGAAAATGTTGAACGATTTGTGCAAAAATAAATTTCATCGTTATTATGCAAGACAACTTTGAAATTTATTTTGGAATGCACATTTGCAAAATTACTATTTTTTCCACAATTTATGATCTCAAATATTTATTTAATAAAAGGGAGTAAAACTAAATTTCTGAGATAATAAATTGGGAGTCGAAATATTTAAACCAAAAATATTGATGTTATTTCCAAGATAAATTGAATGAAATTATTTCACAATTTTTTGATACATTTCAATTTCCTATAGTAAATCATATTAAAACTTAAATTTCAAAAAACCCTAATTTTTTTGACATTGATTATCATCTATGTTTTCTAACATTTGATAAAACATTGGCACTTTTTTTGCTTTTGTATTTTCAAATTGCTCACTAGCTTGAATATATGATGTTTGATTTTCTTTGACTTATTGAACTGACTTATTTCCTTTTTATTTTTTATTGAATCTTTTGAAATCCGAAAAACCCAATGCAACTTATATTGGGCATTCAAGTTTTCAGAAGATCCAATTTTATGATTAGTCATTTCAAAAAACAAGAAAAAAAAATATCATTGCTTGACACAGGGGAAGGTCCCGCTATGGGGCCTTTCGGATTTTTGACCTCCCTTGGCCTACCGGCCTTGAGGATCTCAATTCCAGAAGGCCTCCATAGGGGGACCTTCTTCTATACGTGGATGTTGAAAATGGATGAATACACATAATCAGAATGTCATTTGACCGTCATCCAACAGTTTTGTAGGAGGGCCGGACATTAGGGACCGACTCGTCTACCCTACGGAACACCGGGTGGAACACAAAGTGAAGAAGGGAAAAACCCGAAGGAAATGAGGTTGACCCGTCGTCGTCGTCGTCGTCCTCCTTGTCGAAGGTCTGGCGATGGCGTCCAAGCTTGCATCTCTCGCACTTCCTTGTCTTCCCACTTCGTTTCCGGCCACTTTCTTTCTCTCCAGGCTCGCATCCATCGGCTCCTCTGCTTCTGGTAGCTGTTTCAGGAAAGTTTCGCGGTGCGATTTGGTGCAGAGAGGACGGAGATTTGGAAGTGTAAAGAGAAGTCCGTCTCTGGAAGCCGTGTCGGAGTCTCCGCTGGTGTTCTCTAGAAGAGTTTGCTGCGTCGGAATCTCCGTAGCGGCGTCTGTGAGTGGCAGAACCTCAGACGAGACCAAGCAAACGATGGCGGTTGCTGCGGAAGTGGTGGTTGGTACTCCAAAGGCTCCGGTCGCGAAGAAAGTGAGCCATGTGATGGAGATGCACGGGGACAAGCGAGAGGACAACTATTACTGGATTCGCGACGATGACAGAAAGGATCCCGACGTGCTGGCGTACTTGAACGAGGAGAATGCATACACGGAAGCGCTCATGGAAGGTGGGTGCTGGGCTCCTTGCGTTCTGATTCTTTATATGCATAGCAAGATGCCGCAAAGACCTAGTCCGGACCACTGTATTCTCTATCTGTAGGATTGCGCCGTCGCGTGCTGCGCATGTTTCTGGTCCCCGCTTCATATGTACTTTCTGCGGGACATGTTTGTCGAGGATCAATTACTTTGTTGCACCTTCGCACCTGTTCGCCTTCTCTGTTACCCTTTTTTCCTGAACCTTACATCCGAACTTGGAGAACTGCCGGAAAGTTCGAATCAGTCAGTGTGGACAAACGTGTGTCCTCTTCCTTCCTGTTTCCTGCCCTATGCCGTTTATGTTTAGCGCTTATCTATTCTCCTAGTACAATCGCTGCGAAAGCTTAGGAAAGTTGACTCAAATTCTTATCCTGTATGCATTGAATTCCCATTGAATTGCGACTTCACCTGCATATCTCGTTTTCGTCCCTTGTCCCTTTTTCTGAACTTCCCTAACCCTAACTGTATGTGTTTTGATCTGGTATGCTTGCTCGAAGTTATGTAGGGAAGTTAAAAATAAGAGGCATATTTCAAGCAAAATATTTTGTTAAGGCATTGAGTACCAGGAACTGTTTTCCCTTCGTTTTGATGATTGAAACTGTGCTCTGACAAGGAGGCGACATGCTCTTCAGGGTGAAGCAAGATTCAGTGACAGTATTGCAGAGATGACAGTAAAAAGCCTTCTCTTGGAGAAATGAAAGAACATTGAAGTTGAGTCTTTTATTATACAGTTCTTTGTACTTAGTTATGCTTTTGCAGCATGCATTCCTGCACACATTTGTGTTGGTAAAACTCAAAAAATTTGTAGTTAACCATTGGTCAAGATCCCCCCCAGCTTAGTCCAATGTTCAGCTGATACACTTTCTTCTTAGTGTGTGGAAGTCAAGGGACATTCTTGTTAAATAGTTTTGGATCATTCCTGTGCAACTGAAGAGTGAAAAACCAATCAACTTCATCCAATTCAAGAGTTTTTTTTTTCCCTTCCTCTCAAGTTTGGAATTTGAAGTTTGAACTCTGGTGTGACTGTTCCTGAGAAGACAATTACTACTTCAATTTTGGGTTCACAGTGCCAAGAGCTCTTCCTTTTGGATCAAGAAAATTGGCAACTAAGGTGTTGCATGGAGAGCATTAGAGATGTAATATAGTTGGCATGCAATCTTTTGACTTTTAGGAGATTCTTTCTAGGTCATCAGTATAATAAGGTTTGTAGGCAATTTCCTGATTCCTGAGATACCTGATTTCTCAGATTCCATTTTATCTGGATAAAGACTCAAGTGGCAGTGGGTCTATATCCTAAATTACCTTGAAGTTAGATTATGCTAATGGCTTCTCTTTGAATTTGTGTGTTCATGTTGATTACTTTTTCCAAATTTCACTAAATTTCAATTTACAGGGTCTTCAGGCTTTACATTCCAAAAGTATTCTTTATAGATCAAAGGGGGAGTTACTCATTTCTAATTAGAACAATTTTTTTCTATTTAGAACACCTCCATTGAAATGCTCAAGAGGATTGCTCAACAAAGAAGGTTTGTGTTGAGAGTTTCTTTCTTTGGAATCATCAACCAGATTCTTCAAGGGCTTTTGGATTCTAAGGGCTAAACTTTCTAGAGCCAACTTTGTGCTTGGTGTATCTGTATTAATGTTTCCTTGTCTGCTCTCTCTTCTCATCCTCCTACTCTCTTTTCTCTAGTGTGTTCCCTGTTCTTGGTTTTCTTGTTGGGTTTCAATTTCCTTTGCCTTTGTGAGCTAGCTGAACATTTTTAAGGTGACCATTGTGGTTGCTCAAAACATTCTCCTGTGTATTTTATGTTTGTGTTTCATCTTTCTCCTGTTTATTGATGTGCTGTGGGATCTGAAATGTGTATGACCTTATTAGCAGGTCATGTCTCAGTTCATCCACGTGAACGTCTTTCACAAGTATGGAGAAGTCCTCAGTATGTATGAAGATATGCCTTTATGTTTGTGAGCTAGCTAGCATCATGTTGTAGTTTGCCTATTACTTCTGGACTCTGACAGAAACTCAGAATGTTGATTGATGTTTAACACTGACCCTTTGCCTGCTCCTGGAATTGATGAAGTCAGCAGGGTGTCATAGTAACCTGTCACTTTCATATATGTTGCTGTTGAAGGTCACTCCACATATGAAGAGACTGTCACTTTTGTTTGCAGGCCTTTCAGTTTATTTCTTTTCTTTTCAGTTGTCTCCAGTGGTGTGCTCTAAAGGATATGTGCACATAGGCTGCTCTATGCCTTTGTCACAGGTGCTTGCTTGTACAGGGCTAGAATGAAAGGAAGCCTATCCTTACAAGCTTGTTTCATCTTGAATGAGGATTTTAGTGACTTTTTTGATTAGCTGTGACCCTTGAGTGCTATCCAACATCACAACTCAGTCTTCCCATTGCTTCAAATGCAAAAGAAACTCAGGGTTCAAAATTGTGTCCTCAAGATTTTCCAGTGAACTTTGCAGGGTTCTCTCATTTGTCTTTTTTCTGAATCCACCCAATCGCTACTGTGTCCAGATATGGATAAGGTTCTTTCTCCATTTACCAGAACCTTGAAAGGACCATATGAAGTTAAAAGAAAGCTTACTATTAAGATGATGTGAAGTTATATACCCATTGCAACAAACCTCCTGGTGTCCTTTCAGACACAAAGGAACTGCAAGAGGAGTTATATCAAGGGATGCGGGCCAGGATCAAAGAGGATGATATTGATGTTCCTCTTAGGAAGGGACCATTCTTTTATTACACGAAGACTTTGGAAGGGCAGCAATATACAGTGCACTGCAGGCGGGCAATTCCAGGAGGAGCAGGCCCTGGTGATGTAGATGAAGTGATGGAAACAAGGAATGGGGCACCAGAAGAGGAAATTTTGCTTGATGAAAACCTGGAGGCCAAAGAACATGAATTTTACCATATTGGAGATCTCAAGGTGAATCTGTACTTATCTTAGAATGGGCAGTGTCTGATCTGAGTGTCCCTCTTAGTCTGCTTGTTGGGTGTGAGGTGCTTCCACAATTTTTTGTGGCAAGTAGATTTTTCTTATGTTCCCAGCAGTACTAACAGTTTGTTTCTCTTTACAGGTTAGCCCAAACCATAAGCTGTTTGCAGTGGCTGAAGATTTCACAGGTGATGAGGTGTACACTATTCGTGTTGTGGATATTCCCAGCGGTCAGCCAGTGGGGAAACTCATCACAGGGTCCACTGAGCAGATTGAGTGGGCTGCGGACAGTGAGACCTTGTTTTACATCACTCAAGATCAAGTGCATCGGCCTTTCAAGGTCTAAAAACATCCCTCCTTTCATCCTATTGAAGATCTGCAAGTTTTTCAATCCAAAAATAGGGAGGCCAGATTTTAAGTGTGCTATTGATGGATATGTGACAGGACCTCTAACCTTCATTTGTGTGGTTGCTTTCTTTTAGTGTTCTATTAGGCTTGGCGACATAGGTTGGATACAGACCAATCTGAGGACGCTTGCATTTATCATGAGGAGGATGAGGAGTTTTATCTTGATCTCCAAAAGTCAGAGAGTGAACAATATATCTTTGTTGTATCTGGTACAAAGGTAACTCAGTTTGTTCTCTATCTGAGTGCTATTAATCCAGCTGGAGAGATGAAGCTGCTTTCACCAAAGATTGAAGGAGAGGATTATTCTGCCACCCACCGTGGGGCACATTTCTTCTTCACAAGGAGGAGTGATGACATATTCAACTCAGAGCTTTTGGTGGCCCCAGTGGATAATCCTTCTGCCCTGAGTGTGTTGCTCTCCCATAGGCCCAGGTTTGTTTTCTGTGGATGATGAAACTGAATATCCTTAGTCTTTGTCAATTCTCTATCAATTCAACCAGTAGACTGAAGATATCTGTGCAGATGACATATGCATTCCCTGAGCTTGTTTCCAGTCAGTGATGTGGCTGAGGACAGAATTATGTCAAGTTGCTCAATGTACAGTGGATCTCAGTGTCAACTTTTCTTTGGATCTCCTAGCTCTTATTTTCAGGAGAGGCAGTCTTGTTATTGTCTATCTATCATCTGATGTCTCCATCATCTTCATGTATTCTGACATGATCAAATGTTGCAGTGTGAAGCTGGAGGATGTGCAGGTGCAAAAAGATCACTTAATTGTTCATGTTCGTGAGGATGGCCTCCAAGCAATTACCATCTACAATCTCCCTCCTGTTGATGAACCCATCAACTCACTTTCTAGTGGCCAGAAACTTGAATTCCCAGAGCCCTCATATTCATTGGAGCATGAGGATGTGCAATTTGACTCTCATATCTTTGGATATGGCTACAGTTCTCTAAAGACACCCCCATCTGTTTACCACCATGACATGAACACTGGCAAAACAGTGTTGAAGAAAGTGAAGCCGGTTAGTATCTCTTGACCATTGCTATCTCACATTGAAGTGTGCCTGCAGAAGCATCCTCCTCTCCACTCACTGCTGTTAATTGTTCTGTTTCTGTTTCTGTAGGTTCTTGGTGATTTTGACATGATGAAGTATGAAGTTGTGCGACCTTGGGCAACAGCTAGTGATGGTACACGCATTCCAATCTCGATTATTTATAGGAAGGATCTAGTAAAACTGGATGGCTCAGACCCATTGCTTCTCTCAGGCTATGGCTCATATGAGGTATTTCTTTATGCATCATTGTTGACTTCTACTGTGGCTACAGAGTACCTTTATGCTGCATGTTCTAGTGCAAATTGTGGATCCCATGTCTTTGTCACTGGAAAAATCTTGAAGGATCCATTACATCATTGCAGGTGTTTGCATATTTGACTTTCCTCCTCTTCAGCACATGAAATGTCCAATCATATCATTCTAACTTTTTTTGTTGTGGCTTTAGTTTGGAACAAGAGTGGAAGATGGCTCTTTAATCTTTTATTTGGCAGGACATACTTGCCTAGCATATGAAGTCTGATGCTTTGTGGTCATAATTGTGCAGGTACCAAACGATCCTTATTTTGCCTCTTATAGACTGTCATTGATAGACCGAGGCATCGTGTTTGCAGTGGCTCACATTCGAGGTGGGGGAGAGATGGGTCGCAAGTGGTATGAACATGGGAAATTGCTCCAGAAAAAGAACACCTTCACAGACTTCATAACTTGTGCAGAGTATCTCCTTGAGGAGAAGTATGGAGCTAAGGACAAGATTGCTATCTCAGGCCGAAGTGCAGGGGGTCTCTTGATTGGTGCAGTTTTGACCATGAGGCCTGACTTATTCACATCTGCCATAGCTGAGGTGGCCTTTGTTGATGTGCTGACAACTATGCTTGATTCATCAATACCTCTGACAACAGCTGAGTGGGATGTATGTTATGCCTTCCTTCCATGATCTGGTTTTCAAGTTCTGGTTCAAACACCAATGGAAAAAAAGGGATGACATGCAAGGGATTTTAAGTTTAGATCTTCAAAGCTGGGTTGAAGTAGTACATCTTGAACATAATCATTGTAATTGCAACATTCTGGATTCTCTAGACATGCTGCCACTCTGCCTCTTTGTCTTGTGAAATGTTCTCAGATAACAGGCTTTGCTGAATAATGTGGGATTTTGACTTAGCCTGAAGTTATCAAGGCTTCTTGGTGGCAAGGCTGTGGGGACTGAAGCTCAAAAGATATATTGTTCATTGTGGATTTTCCTGATCTCTCCTTTTTATTGGCAGGAATGGGGCAACCCCAATAAGGAGGAGTTTTATTACTACATGAAATCCTACTCTCCAATGGACAATGTGAGTCCAACTCTTTTCATCTTCTGCCACCTTCATGCATGTGACCCCATTTCGTAGGTTATGATTGACTGCTATATTTCATTAAATCAGCTTTCTGACTTTCATCAGGGATGTCCACGATTACGTCAATAGGTAGTCTTTGATGAACTTGTACTCTGTGACTTGTTTAATTGTACTTGTGTCTGCCACTCGGTGTTTGCTTTTCAATTTGTATTTACCTTGGTGGGTCTTGTAGGTCCAAGAACGAGAGTATCCTAATGTGCTGGTAACCGGAGGTCTTCATGGTTGGTCACTTTCCCTCTTCCCTTTGTACACAAGTCTTTCCTGTGTCTAGACAGAAGGCATGGTCTACTGCCTCAGCACTACATCAACTATCATGAGAGGATACCAAACTTTTTCCTTAATTGCCTTGGCAGCCCCAAGTACATTGAATTGTGGGAGTGCAGTCTGTTCTACCTAATTTCCTTCCTCTGTATGTTTAGCATTGAGGCTTTTGGTTGCAAATGCCAGCCAACCATCTTAACTTAGGGTTGGAATTGGGTCTCTTTCAGTTTTCCACTTCATGTTAGTGGTTCAGGACATAAATTAATTTGGGTCACTTTATGATGTCTCAGATCCACGAGTAGCTTATTGGGAGCCTGCAAAGTTTGTTGCCAAGTTGCGTGAGATGAAGACTGATGATAACTTGCTGCTCCTGAAATGTGACATGGGTGCTGGACACTTCTCTAAATCTGGAAGGTTTGTGTTTTTTGGACATAGTGTGACAACTTTGAGACTATTCCTTCTTTCTTTACTTTTTTTACTTCATTTAGCCCTTTATTCTCCTTTCTATCCTGCAGCTGCATCAAGGCTGGAATTTGTCCCATCTTCAATACTGCTCAGCCTCTAGCCTGGTGGTCAATCAAGAATCACTTCTGGCCAGTTAAGTTCCCATAATTTCCATTAGCAAGTAGCAATTGTAGTTGTATCTGGGCAGTTTTACACCAACTCTTTTCTGTTGGCATGTTCATTTCAGGTTTGACAAGCTGAAGGAGATTGCATTTGTCTATGCATTTGTGTTGAAGACATTGGGACTCCTGTTGAAAAGCCCATCACGGCTTTGATAGACTATCAGGGGAGCAGATCTGTTACCTTGAATTGATGAGGGTGAAATCTAAGAAGACTGTGGAAGCCAAATATTGCATCCTTGTGTCTTTCTTGGGGTGTGATCTGTTACATCTTCGGCATGTTGGTGCCAATGACTGAAAATAACCCCAGCATTAGATCTTTTTGGTCATTTTGCACAGGTTATGCTGAATAAATCTTTTCAAGGGCACCACATGCCCCAAATGCTTCATGATCTCATGCAGTCTGTGCAGTTGATTGACATCTGTCTTTGAGATCAGCTTATTTATCTCAGGTAATTTACTTTTGCCAAAAGTAATTTACTTTCTTATTCCATACCAATCTTTTATGTTCCCTGTATTCCCTGTCTTCATGTCAATTTGATGTGGGCCTTGAGGCAACCTCAACTTGCCCTTTGTGTATTTATTTTAGGTTCCAGGTTCCTTGTCCAGGAACCAAGGGCATATTGTGTAGCCGGCCTTTTGCAGCAGTAAACTTGCCACAACTGTAGAGCAGTGGCTGATTTGGTTTTAAAGATACAGAAGATGGGAAGTGCATCTTACCTCAAAGTAAGATGTACATGGCTCACAAGTGCCAACTTAGGCCAAAAGCATATGGGATAAATCTGAGAGAAGAGAGGATTAAATGCAGAGGAATGATATCTGCAATTTAAAAAAAAGAATGTGAGCTTATGAGCTTTCCATTTTGCTCCATTTTTTCTAGAGGTTGTTTTCAAGTGTAGTTGGTGGTGGTGGTGTTATTTTACAATTCTTTGCATTGTTGAAAGTTGCAACAGTGAGATCTTTTAGATAAGTTTATTACTAGTTATTTCTTACCTTTTTTGTCATGTTGGGTTCCCTTTTCTTGTAGTTGGCTTGTAGCCCCTTTCATTTTGGTCTTGCAAAGCAAGTTTTAGATTAGCTCCACCACATTTTTTTGCCTTCATTTACAATTTTTTCAAGTTTAAATGATAGCATCATGATTTAAGTCTTGCTACAAGCTTCATTGACAATTTATTTCAAATAAGCTCCCCCTTTTCATCTTGCTTTCATTATGGTCTTGCTTTGTTGTTTTAGAAACTCACATTCACCAATGAAAAGTTTGATGTGGAATATTTTCATTTTTGTTCAAACTATAATCTCCAAGGACAATGGGCAATGCAATACTCTCATAAGAATACTAGACTATGATTTACAATTACATGATGAGTTTGTTTACATGGTGTTGTGTAAGTGTATTTTAAGAATATATACATGCAAAACATTGTTACATACCTTTTCTTTACCCACCTAAAAAACAATTTCCCTTCCCCAAGTGAAGTAAGCATACGATATGTATAAAGCTAAAACCAGTGTTGTATTGGTATGTTGTTTTTCACATACCAGACTGGTATGTATATGTCCAGGGGCAGCATGTAGTTAAATGGGTAGGGTCCTAGGTAGGAAATGTTTTTCCAGGTAGGGTATTCTCATGGTATGAGTATTTTTAAATTTTAAATATCTTGATCCTAAGCATGAGTATATCATAAAATAGCTTGACATACTAGGGGTGTATATAGAGGGTAAAGGTATTAAAATGTTGAGATTTCAAAAAAATTGCACATCTTCATGTGCTTTGACTAGTCCTTATTCTTGGAATGTGTGGGGATGTGGTCCGTGTTTGCTCTAATGTGTAGTAAACGCAATGACTTCAAAAGATTCTGGTATGGTGATTTCTATTTTATATCCCCTTCCTCAGAAATATTTCTCTCGAAGTCAAATTTGTTTCACCTCCATCAGCTGCTCTCTCCAAGATTTTTTTAAACTAAAAAAAAATGCTCTAATTGTCATTACACCTTCCCTGTTCCTCTCCCAGCCTTAATCTCTCACGCTCAATATTGGTCTCAACACAGTATGAAATATTTCGAAACTTTGATTGGTATGTTTCAACCTAGGTATATCCACACAAAAAAAAACCTGAGATTTTAAAATCAATTTAAGTATATATTTTAAAACATACCCTACAATTAAGTTCTGGCATACATTTATACATATCAATGTACATACTATGAGTGTACCCTGTATACCAGTACAACACCGGTTCAAACTAGTTCAGTTCCTCTCTTACATCCCAGCTTTTCATTTGCATTGCAATTCCCAGTGAGTATGGCACAACATGCTAGCTCCAAAATATACGAGTGCTACCATTGAGCACATTCAGTTAGTTTGACTCATGCACTTGAAAAGGCAAAGAGTTTGACAACTATTCATAAGAACTGCTGGAGTGGTCAGTTGGAGGACTGGATGTCATGATTTTTGACAAGTTGAAAATATTGGACTATAATATTTGCAACCAGAAGAAGTATGCACAGCAAACATTATTTTCAAAGGGATTCGAAGAATCTGAGAATATGATAGCATAATTTTGGTCAAGTGTGACATCAATTGACTCAGCTTTCAGGTTCAGTTGATTTGCAGCATCTTGCCAGAAGTGGTGGAATATCTTTCCAGAAAGTACAGGATGTTTTTCTAAACAATTTTATCAGGCAATGTTTTTGACAGCAGTTTGGCACTACAGAAAATTTTTATAAGAAAATAATTACTCTGGTGAGGGTTTCTTAAAAATGTTTAAGTGCTGATTTTTTTGGGTTTTCTAGGGGGCATAAGTAGAGTTAAAATTTCTATTCCAAATCAGAAGAGGTAGCCAATATAAAATATGCTATGTATTGAATCCAAGCTGTTTCAAAGGTTCTTTGACATTTTTTTAAGATGCATGGTTAAATATCAAAACCAGTTCTTTAAATTTTAAGATCTGCCCAACAAAGATGCATATACCTGCACTTTCCCCTCCATTCTCTATTTGAAAAAAGGAGAACCACCCCAATCATGGTAAATTGTAAATACATGTGGTCCAACCTTATGGGAAGTCCTTCCCTAGGGTCTCTTTCCATTAGGCTGCTCTGATCACAATGACACACAGTGTACTGTGTGTTATCATCATAGCAGCCTCATGGACAGTCACTGATATAGGGCCTTGTCTCTTGTGGCAAGGATAGTTGCTTTCCATTGGAGAGCTGCAGGTGCTTTACATATTAGTGTGTTGAAAATATGTATTTAATCATGTTAGGAACTTTGGGAACACATGTTCCCATGAAAAAAGATAGATGCCATTTTATGATGAGTCATAGTTTGAGTTACAGATCTCAGAAGTCTTGCAATTCGTCAATGCTTGACCACCATCGAGGCTGTGAGCTGATTGTGAGCATAGCTAGTCGGAGAAAGATAATGGAAAGATGTCTTCTCATAGTGTGGGTTATAGGACCGTCCTGTCAAAGTTATGGGAAGGTCTGCTAAGTTTAATGCCATGTGCATTGAAATTGTAACATTTCTGTGTTTGTTTATTTTTTTGCTTAGTTTGAAGAATTGTAGAATTAAGTTTGAAATTGTCTTTATGATTCCAAACTTCGGCTTCACACTACCAGTGATGACAAATTGATGAAAACTATGAGTTGATTTTGTATAAATAAGTTTCATATGAATTACTTAATATTGAATAAGTTTGCACAATGCAACTTGAATTGAATATAACTCAATTGAATTTGAATTGAAATAAAATAACATTGAATGAAATTTATATTGAATTAAATTCAAGTCAATTTGAATTCAATTGAAACCAAATTGATTTTAAATTGATTTTTATTCAATTCTTTTCATAATTGTCACATGAATGATGTCTAGAATTGTTGTAGTAACAACCATTGATGAACCCTATACTTGTTCCACCTCAATCAAGTTTCTATTATCATTGTCACTAAAGCTTCAAATATTTGAAAACTATAATTACACATATGTGTCATTTACTTGTCCAAAAGGGTACATGGTTCTGAGTATTGGATTGGGCTCAACCCAACACATTTTACATATACCTGAATTTGGCCCTGATGGAATATTTTGGCATAATATACATGCTAACACTAATGGGCAACTAATTTGAAAATATTCCAATAATTGAACCAAAGGGTGTACTAATTTGGATTTTGATGTTCTTAATGTGTTCCCACCAAATTCCAATCAATATGTGTTCACATCATGTTTTCAATGTGATCCCAACATGTTTCGCAAGTTCTCAATGCATATCCCAAGACATTCCCAACAGCATCACACGTTGAAGTCTCATGACCTTTGTAAGTTGGCCAAGGGAAACAATTCTATAATTCTATGTTGGGAGTGCAAATTTCTACTTGAGTGTGTCCAAAGTTTCAGAATTTTTTGATATGCCAATCAAAGTGACTCATTGCATAAATAATACAAATTGAACTTTGGGATGCACCCCACAGATGTGTACTAGAACCAAGGATAATCATACCGTCTTCAACAGAGTGTACAAGTACTGTGTTAGAAGTTAGAACCCTGTCTGAAAATGGCAGTTACAAATTGACTGATAGGTACTTAACTCAAGATAACTAAAATAGCAAATTCTGACCAGCAAATCCAGCAACCCCACTGGCCTGAAAAACCTTCACCTCTCCTAATTAATTAGATGAGGTGCCTCCCAAGTTTTTTTAAAAATTAAATTTTGGTTTTTATGCAATGAGCCAATTCGATTGGCCCATCACTTCAAAAAACAATTGAAACTATGGAGGCTCCCCAAAATAAAAGGTTCTATTTTGAAGTATAGAGTTCCTCCCCTTTGGCCCACTTATATAGGTGGAATGGAGGACAACAATTTTGCCAAAGCATATGAGATAAAAGTGATGTGCTATGGAGAACATGTTGGGGAACACATTGAGAACTTGAGGAACCCTTTGGGAACTTGATGAGAACCCATTGGGAACCAAGGGAAAATGATGCCCCTCCTCTGCCACCTACCCCCAAACTTAAATGGAAAAAGGCAAGGCACCTTGAGTGCATGCTTGGGCCTTCCCATTGGCTGCGTGATATTTCTCTTCCCAAAAGAGTTTGTCACCATTTTTGGCCTGGGCTAATACACATTGCAAAGAACACCATACCTATCTGCTAAACACTGAAAAAAGTGGTCCCTTACTAGCATTTTCATTGGTCCTCTAAAATTCTCACAAACCTATCAAACCCTGTTACTCATTTAAATGTTAATCCACTCAAAATAATTAAATAAATAAATTCAAACTACCAAGTCCAGTAATTTCATTCACCATGACACTTTTTCGGCACACCTACACACAAGCCTATTCAACATCCTTTGTATATTATTATACTAATATTATAACCCTTGTCTGTATACAGACAGTTAAAAATACAGTCAAATGGAGTCTACCCATGACATGTGATGTGTTGTCTTTCAATAGTCAGAAAAAGTCTACAATTTTTTCATATTGGCGATCAGTTGAAAATGTTCCATCTAAAAAATACCCGAATGCTGTTCACCATGTGCATTTGTGAAAAATGTTGTATTTAAAAGGCTGTCATAAGTACCCCCAGTTTATAATGGGTGAGGAACGGTTTCAGAGCCAATGGGAAGGCCCAACTAATACAATTACCCCAAGTTTATAATGGGGGTATTAGCCTAGGCCAAAAATGGTGACAAACAATTTTGGAAAGAGAAAGTTCAGGTAGCCAGTTGGAAGGCTCAACATGCACTCAAAGTGCCTTGAGTTTTTTTTAAAAAAGTTTTGGGTGAGAGTGGGGGAGGGGATATAAGAAACTTTTGGGGGAGAGAAAGAAACAAAATATTGCATGACATGCAAAGTGATTGTCCATTGTCCACATGGAGAGTGGATGATCAATTTCTACATGCATAAGTATGGGGAGGGGAGAGTGGATGATCAATTTCTACATGCATAAGTATGGGGAGGGGGGAGTGGATGATCAATTTCTACATGCATAAGTATGGGGAGGGATGAGCAGGTTAGAAGGTGGGGGTTGGAACTTTGTTTTGGGTTGTTTGTTTTGTACAAGATAAAACATTTAAAAGATGCTGCAAGAGAAGCAAGGGCTTCTTGAGTGAAAGATTTAGAAAAATTGTTGGAAGCTTTTATGATTGCTGATGATTGTTGATGTGAGAAGGTTTGATGTAGATTCTAGTTTATTGTTTAAGAACAAAGTGTTCAAAGAATGTGTAGCCAAACTTTGTGCATTAAAAAGGGGTGGCACTCTTTCATATCTTCATACACAAATGGTTGTCAAGCTCCATATTTCAAGTTTGAAAATGTTAAACAAGGTTCTCAAAGAGTGGTTGGAGTGAGATGATCCAAAGAAAGCATTAGATGGGCATGTCATGCACTGCAAGCAGTTATGAAACATTGGCTTTAATACATTTGTTGGCATGGTGGACTAATGTATGAAAGATATTGATGAAAATCATTTTCAATTTGTGCATCATAATGTTAATAATGTTAATGGGAGAATGATGGAAGTTGGTGTGTTAGAGTTTGTCAAATATGAAGCCACAACAGTGAAGAATTGAATGTTGCTCACACATCAAAATGTTTTGGAGTGTGCAACAATGTTTCATAAGCACAAGATGAAAAAAACAATGAATTCATCTCTTGCAAGGGTGTTACATCAAATGATTCAAATTGGGCAATTTTAGCTTGTAGCTAGTTGGGTGGTGCCATTTCATAATGTTGGATTGGATTATCAACGATTGGAATCTTTACGAAAATGCATGGTTGCACCATGTTTGGTGGATCTTCATGACATAGCTCAAATTGTTTTTGAGCATTCCTCAGGTGGGTTGAAAATTCGAAAAGCAGCAAGAGAAGAGTTGTATAATTTTCTCTGCAAAAAAAATGTCAAAAAAAATTGCAGATGTTCAGCATTAAAAGTGCCTAATCACTCTAGTGGATTGCAAAAAGTGTATAGTATTACTATGAATAAAACTTTTGTCTCATATCATTCACACATTTTTTGAGAAAGGTTTTTTCCCCTTGGGCCAATCAATGAATTTATTACATTTGAAGTTGGCACTTGAACCCCATTACCCCCATTAATCTAATTCAAAGATTAAAAAGTACCCATAAATATATATGTGTCCTCAAAATTCTGCCCATACCATTAGCCCAGGCCAAAAATAATGACGAACAATTTTGGAAATAAAAGTTTCATGCAGCCAATGAGAAAGATCAACATGCAGTCATGATGGGCCCTGTTTTTTCCTTTTGGGGGTGAGTTGCAAGGGAGTTAAGTTTTGGTTTTTCTCCCTTGTTCCCAATGTATTCTCAACATGTTCCCATGAAGTTCCCCAAGTTCCCTAAGACGTTCCCAATAGCAACTCAATTTTATTTCATATGGTCTGCCCAAAGTTCAACTGAAAAGGCAGGCTATAGGAGAATACATTAGTTTCTATTTTGCAACTGGGGGACTCAGAGCCCTTAATTTTGTGAAAGACCAATATATCTATAATGTTTAGAAGTTCAGAAGCTGCCCACAAAACTTTGGGATTCTTACCATGGTACTAGTGTAGGTGCTGGCTCACTCAAGGTGCCATCTGGTGGTTCCCCTTTTGGTATTGTCTGTTCAATTAGTAATGTGACTAGACAGTGGAGAATAAGTTTGAGATGTGAATAGATGGTGGGAAGATTGATGAACTTACTCTGTCAAACAGACCCTACTAGAACCCATCACCACATGACGGAATGATGGCACACCTTACTGGGCTCATTGTGTTCCTAGGTGAATTGGGCCATTCCAAAGGGCCAGAGTGAACCAGCACCCACTCTGGCACCATCCACTAGATTAAAGCAACAGTGGTGTCTATCTGTTTGGGCAGTGCCTGGAAAATTTTTGGAGCTTCCCCAGATGTAACTTCCCAAGATGTAACTGACTCTAGAGAATGTCTGTCTGTGTGAGCAGTGCCTGAAAAATTCTTAGAGCTTCCCCAAATGTAATTCCCTAGATGTAACTAACTCCAGAGAAAAAAGAAATCAAGGGCAGTCTGATTTTTTGAAGAGCTTCCCCAGATGTAACTTCCCCAGATGTAACTAACTCCACTCCAGATAAAAAAGAAATCCGGGGCAGTCTGATTTTTTGAGGCAAAAGATTTGGTAGACCAGAAAAAAAATATTTTGGCCTTGGAGAGCCTAGAATTTATTTTTTTTTGTTTTTTTGTATTGACCAAGACTACCTTTTTTTTCTTTTAGCTATTGTCTGTCTCGATTAAGGGGACGGATCAAATGTCCGTCCGGCTTGATGACGAGACGAATTTAGAGGAAGATTAGAAAAAAATTATTTAGGCCTTGGACAGCCCAGAATCAATTTTATTTCTTTTTGTATTGACCAAGACTACCTTTTTTTTTCTTTTAGCTACTGTCTGTCCCAATTATGGGGATGGATGAAATGTCCGTCCGACTTGATGATGGGACGAATTTTGGGGAAACTTTTTTTTTTTTAGCTACTGTCCGTCCCAATTAAGGGGATCGATGAAATGTCTGTCCGGCTGGAATATCATAAAATAATAATAAAAATAGAAAAAAAATTAAAATATTAAAAGTTTCTAAAAAATATTAAAACGCTAACCAAGTTTAAAGAAACCGGGGGACTTCACAGTGGCCGAAGGTCATGGGCACCCACTAGTCCACTAGATGGCTGTTATGACTCAGCTGTGGATGAAACTCAATTGAGTTAATATCTGGTTTCACATTGGTAACCCATTGTGTAGGAAGTAAGTCCTATGTATAGATAGATAGGTATGCAAATAGGTGACTACTAAGTAAGTAGATGCTTTATACGGACCACATGTATCTGTATTCACTACCTATATACTAATAACCTGCAAGTAGGTTGTAGTAAGTAGAGAGCAAATATAAAAACAACTGAGCTAACCACCAAGGTTAGGTGGGGGAACTGTTGGGTTCCTGGAATCCAACAGAAATCTGTTTTTTCGACACTATACCATCCATTCTTCATGGTTTACTTTTGGATGCTGGTTCCTGTGACTTTGTCAAGTGCACCGCAAAATAAAAAGTCCTACCTTCAACCCACGATATTAGGAGGGAGGTTTTGACCAGTGTTGGCAGGTTCTTGAATTTCAAAAGGTTCAGGTTCTTTAGGCATATACATATAATTTTATTAAAAAAATTATAAACTTGCCCTACATTTAAAATAAGTTATTATGTTTGATTGGTTGTACAAGATTAATATTATATAATCTTGGAGTGTTCGTAGTAGTTGAACAAATTAATTACAAATTATTATTTTTTGAGTTTAGTTGTGTGTAATGGAGATGGAATTGAACCTTGTCTTAAACTGGAACAGCTGTAAATTCTTTGTTAAAATGATCCTAATACAAAGTTTTCAAAATCCAAAAAAATTGGTCTCAAGACCAGATTGAAGATTTTTCATTGAAACAATTAAATTTTAAAAAAAAATCAGGACAAGAGTTTCCTTTCTAGCTTGTAACCAGGCTTGAGTGAACCAGCACCTGCATTGATATCTTCACCTTTGTGGAGTAAGGACTTTTAAAGCGAATAATTAACTGAGGAATGTTAAACGTGGCAAGCATGTCACTAGAGTTTGTTTTGAGTAATTTTCACGGTTGCATGGCAAACATGCTTAATGTTCTTTTTTGGGGGATGGGAGTCACATGCAGTAGAGGCAATAGATGTTCATATACACTTTCTAGTTTAATTTCATCTTATGATTAGCTTTTCTTTCTTTTGTTTATTTATTTTTGTTTGGTTGTGTTTGATAATTGTTGTTTTTTATTTGATATTTTATTTGTTATGATATGGAAGAAACCATGTTTATCTTTCTTTATAGGGGAAGTTGTTCACAAACCATTCATTTGGAATGCATGGTGCATGCTTACTATAAATGTTTGCAAATTTTGATTTTGTAATTATTTACAAAGATTTCTAGTCTTGTAAAGTACATAAGTAAGCCATGTCACGATAATTTATTTTGAGATTATGCCAAGAGTGGGGTTTTTTTTTTGTGATGGACCAATCAATGAGACTCATCACAAAAAAGAAAAGAGGAAAAAATCTGAGATGCCTCCTTTCAATCATACTATCTAGCACTTTTTTAGGTTAATTCTCTTTATCAATTAGTGGGTATTACAGATACACATGGAAAACTTACACTATTTCAACTGGGTATAGAGAGTGTCAATAGATGAGGGGGTTCCAACTCGCGTTGGCAGGTTATTGCTTTTTAAAGTGACTGCTGCTTATGTTTTTTCAGAATTTTTTTGGATCATGCAGGTTATCAATATCAATATAAAAAATTGATTGTTCAGTAGGTTATCAAAAAATGAATAATAATCATTGATTATGCTTAAAGGTAGGTTATCAAACAATCAATTGATAATCACTTATTATTCTGTCAGTTATTAACTATTTCTAGGTTTTTTAGAATTAAAATTATTAATATTAATATTATTCTTTTTTCAAAAAATGTGCACTAGGGTTTAAAGATTGATAACCTACCTGGATGATAATCAAGTCATCCAGGTAGGTTATTAGATTCTTGAAAATTCAATACCAAGCTGTTATTAATTTAACCAGTTATAAAAGAAATCAGTAACAAACTGGTAGGTTATTAACAACGGGCTTGATAACAGGCTCAATACTCAGTAGGGAGCCAACACTAGTGCCAACATTCCAACACCTATCGGATGAGGTAGCAACAAGATACATCTGACACGCATTCACTTATATTCTATAGACTAATAATACTTTGGGATATAGTTAGTTAACTTGTCTAAAATTGTGATGTCCAATTGACCTTGGATGATAGCACATGACCTTGAAAGTAATCTCAAATGTGCCTGCTGACCAGCATTGAGAAAATTGCACAACAAAAGATATCAGATCATGGTGCTTCAGTACAAATCTTCATCAGATTGAAATTCCAGAGAGTAAAATCAAACTGAGGAGAGTATCCGGTTCTTCATCTATAAAGCATGTTGTTGCTGCCTCCATGTTCAAAGCTAGCAATTTGTCAACTGTCTTGAATTCCTCCCCAAGACCCCCACATGGAAGTGAAAGTCCACAAGCATCTAAACTACTACCACCCAATGCCCAGAAATTGGGATAAATTGGTTTAATGGATGACCCCTTTATAGATAGATGTTCTCATCATTAATAAAATCATAATTTATAAATGAAACAATTTATTAAACAATATTGATAAAAAAAACTGGGTTGGAACTTGGGTGAGGTACCTGATCATGAAGAGAGCACCCCACTTAACAACAAGTCAATTTAACAAACTACATTCGAAGGGGAATGTTTGCTCTATAATAGTCCTCAACTCACAGTGAGAAGTATGTCCTACCTCCCAGCCCAGCCCTCAGCTTTGTGCTATTGATAAGTTTTGGTTTGTCGAAATAAAAGTCCTTAACAAGTGTATTTTAATCATTAGAGCTTTGCCAAGCTGATCAGAATCTACCCAGTTTAAAAGATAAAATCCTCAGACATTGTGGATAAGGATTCGGTAGCTTTAAAACTAGTGTTAGTTGGTCTTTACTTTTCAAGAGAACCTGGGGTCCCAGTTCTTTTTAAATTTGGAATGTGAACTCCAGATTCAGTTATGGATTAACTTTTCAAAATTTAGAACTTGTGGGATAGGTACCTGACCTGGTAACTAGGACCAAAACCGGCTATTTAAAACTAGTGTTGGCTAGTTTCAGGTTCCCGCTGGGGCTAAGGTCTTAAGTTTAGATTTAGGTTTGTAAGTTTTAAGGTCTTACGTCTTAGTTCTAGGGTTTTAGGGTCCTAGGTCTTAGTTTTAAGCTTTGATGTATAAGGACATCTCCAATGACAACACTAAAATGACCTTTACACAAATATGTTATAATGTCCCCCATGTTGTTCCTTATGTTGGATAGAGGACTAAATAAGGCTGTGCACGTGGACAAAATTCGAAATCTCTTGGAAGTAACTCAATTTAGAAATCATCCTCAAGAATAACTCAAAATCAACCCAGGCATAAACCCAAAATTCGAGGTCTTTTTAATAAAAGTTAGACTTGTTGGACCTAAAAACCATTGGTCGAGAAAAATTGACCCAACCTGAGAACTAGTGGGTTTTGATTTTTGAAAATATTTCATAGACCCAAAACCAGAGGGTCTTCTATTTTAAGGAAACTGTAGACCAGGTCTTGGTAGACCTGGGCTGGAGGTGAGACTCAAGCGTGAGAGCCGGTCTACAGAGCACGACTCGGTAGCCTTAAAAGTCCACTTGTATTCAAGAGGCTAGAATACGATATGCCACTTGTATTGGGTCCACCATTACAATGATGTAGTGACTTATTTATCTAACCAAGTTGATGCAGCATTTAGTCAGCGTATGCTTGACGGCAAGATACTTGAAATAATAACACATATTTGTCCCCCATTCCTTGCTTGAACTTGTTGCCGAATCAATTTTTGAAGTCACACACCTGTTTTGGTAGTCATGCTTGGTGAACAAAGCACCAGACATTTGGTCAGCATGTGGAAATTCAGCATTCACATTTAATTTTGAAGTTACCTTTCCATAAGGTCAGTTTCGTCATTAAATAATCCTCAAAATAATGAAATGAATTTTTGTGAAAATGTGAAGTTGCTATGTTGAAAATCATCATAATTATCATAGGTTAGTTACACTCTGAGTAATTTCACTACTCATGTGACAATATCATAATAGATCATGGAAAATTCAATAATTTCAAAAAAAATAAAAACGAATTAATTTTTGGAAAGAAAATAAGTATTCCTTTTGTCAATGTGGAAACTGACCGTAGGCTATGGTATGGTAATACTAGAGGATTTGAAGCAAGAAAGGCACTCTACATTACAGTTCAATCCATTGACCTTTTATCTGAAATATCATGGTATTTGAAAATATTTTGCAAGGAACCTGCCCTTTCAGTCAGCCACCCCAACAATTTACCAACTCCCCCGCCCACAACTAGTTAGTTAGCCTGACCCAGCTTACTGGCCTACTTTTGTGACAAAGGTTCACCCCACAGCCAACCTACTGGCCATGGCTCATGACCATGGTTCTCCCCTCCAATAAAAGGTGGCGGCGAAGGCGACCTTCCCCGTCAAGCAATTGTCAATTGAGTTGTGGGCACAGGTCTTTACGCTCTGTAAAGCCCTTGGCCATGGGCTTTACCAGAATGGGGCATGTGCTCAGCTCTGCCTCACAGATGCCCTTCTTCTGAGAAAGGGCAGGACCTTGGACTTTAATGGAATTAGGCCTGGTCTTGTCTCCACCTTGCATGGGCCTTATTCTGATAAAGCCCATGGTCTCAGGTTTCTTTACACTTAAAAGAGTGGTACAAATTAGCCACTTGGACCAGAGATTTGTACATACCAGGCTGAGAGAAATATGAGGCCCTCTTTAGGGGAAGAGTGGAGACTAGTAAATCTTGGGCCAATATTGAGAAATATTGAGCACTATTGAAAACCCTCTGCATTGATCCAGTAGATGAACAAATAAGATTGATTGTTTTGGGTTCTACTTTGGCGTTAACCCATTGTGTAAAGTCGGCCTCAGCTGCAAGCGGGGCAGGCAATTTGAACATACAGAGCTGCACCAGACAACCTAAAAATCTGAACACATGAAATTTGGTGCATTCAAACTTCAAAACCCAAAAAAGAAGGAGCAAAGATCAACAAAAAAAGAAGTGGAACAACAAATTAGGTACCCAAGTGCCTTAACAGCTTAGACACCAATTATATATTAGTTTTAGATATGCTGAAATTTTTTTTTAATTATTTTTCTCAAAGACCAAATTTTTGCAAAGGAAAAGGAAGAATGTTTTGAAATACCTTTTTGAAATGGAATCATCAAAATAAATGAATTAAATAAGACATACGCTGAAGCCACCCAAGTAAACGTCAGTTTTCAATGCTTTGTCAACTGATCTCGTGACAGCCAAAAGTTTTTCTGGGGTATCAAAAAAAAAAAAAAAAACATTTTGCACCTGATGTAGTCGTTACATGTGGCCCGGGAATCCCAAATAAAAGTCCTAAATGCACTTTTAATTAGGACCAAAACTGACCAAACCCCCAAAAACTTGACCCCCAACACAGGGTCTCCAAAGCATGGTGGACCCCTAAGAGCCTTTGACGTCTGACTCACCCCAATTGTACATACGTATACCAAAAATATACATGTATTCCAACAACCCATATAAAGAGTATATTGTCCGTCTGCTCAACAAACACGAGACTCGCAGAGAAGAAGAAGAAGAAGAAGAAGAAGAAACGAGAAATAACAAGTCAGAAGGGGGAAGAGGAAGACTTGTTGTTCTAAGTCTGGAACATGGGTGAGCTTGAGATCTCATCAGGTTGATTGTGCACATGGGGTGTGACCAAAACCTTTTTTTCTTTGGCATGTTCCATACCCAATTAGCTCTCGTAGTAGCAGACTTTGCTGAGTTTCATTCAGGCTGTGTTTTTTTTGTGTGACAAAATTGAACTGTCGTAATGAGTTTTTGCTTCTTTTTTCTTCTTCTAGAAAGTCTCAGTATCTGTTTGCCCTAGAGCTGAGGTGCATGAAGAAAGAGGGATGGGGATCATGAATTGCGAAGGTTTTTCTCGGCGGCACGGGAAGATCTGAATCTCATCGCGTTTGGGTTGCTCAAGAAATTTTCGTGTACTGCTGCACATGTATGAGAAAGAAAGGTGGGTGAGGTCGACGCGGCAGTTCAGGGTTTATGTGAATTCGCGCATGGATTCTCCTGGGGCAGTAGATTACTGGGTTTATACTACTACAGAGTTTTGAAGAAGGGATTAGAGCTTCTAGACAGCTTTCGATTGTACATTTCGTAATTGTGCTGTTGCGTACAATGTGCAGGAACAGAACTCTTAAGATTCTCATGAGGTGGAGTGAATATCGAGTTGCAAAAGGAAAAAACTCGTATGTGGAAGCGGCGCTCAGGATCCTGCTCTTATAGTAGACTAGCGTACTGTAACTTGGGATATAGAAAGGAATTCTGCACCAAAAGGACCTGCTGCGCTCGAGACCTCATGAACACCAAGTCCTTAGTGCTGTGAAAGTCTTGTATCATGGAGAGAATGCAAGAGGAAACAGCTACAGTGGATGCAACCGAGACGCGGCAGAGAAAGGAGAGCGGTGAGGAGCAGAAGAGTACGTCGACGACGACTATGAGTAAGAGGACCACCGAGTGGGGATTGCGGAGATGGAAGCGCTTCTCGCCCTTGCAGCTGCTCAGATTCATCCGCGACACCTACGTGACGGGATGTGTGAGTGCGGGGAATAACGTGCATCTCAAGGGCATGGCGCAGCACGCCGCCATCTTCCACATCCCGGACGATGCTTTCAGTCGACAATCTTCGCAACGCGACGACGGTGACGCTAAATTACTCCAGGCGCTCAGTCGACAATCGTCGCAGAAGGACGAATCCCAGGGACTGCAGGCGCAGCAGAAAAAAATCACGCCGATTGTTTTCAGTGCCGATCAGGTCTGCTTCTCGCTCTACGACCTTGTTGTTTTGTATTCAACGACAACACAATGTGTGATTTGGTTCTCGGCATTCTCATCGACTGATTTTGCAACCTTCCTGATGCGCAGCCAGCAAGATTTTCACACTCGGTTTCCGCCAAGCGAACGAGCTTTGAGTCCCCGATGCGGCCGGAGTTAGAGCAATTCGAGACTCGAGAATTCTCCAGCGCTGCTGCACTCCCGGATCTACTGCGAACCTCAACTGCCGTGCATCGCACTGCGACGTTGCTAAGAGCCCAATCCAAGCCGCGTGTCGCCTCCCTGGAGTCGTACAACAACGCAGGTGGCAATCCCGTGAATCTAGACCTGAAGAAGGATCGAATCGCGCGCTCCAATTCCTCAGCTGTCAGGTTTTCGACATCGGATATACCTGATGGAATCGCGGCCAATCCATTCAGGTAGGAAGAATGCCTTCTTGCAAATCGTTGCGAGTTCTATGCAAACTTCATGAATGCCCAGGATCTCTGTGCCTCTTACCAAGTGTAACTGTTTTGGATTCCTTGACAGGAATCTTGATGCGTTTGGTCGTGCGCCGGGGAGAATGTCGGTTGATCTTTTGAGTGGAAGAATCTCACCGGCGCTCGAGCTCGTCAGGTCAACTTCCATCGTCGAGGACGGCGAGCTGAGTTATGTGCGACGCACAAGCACCTCCAGCCAAAGCAGCTTGAAGCTCAAGATCATAGGGTTTGAAGAGTTCAAAAGATCCAAATCTAAGAAGGCGAATCAACCCAACCCTTACAGCTTTTACGACTCTCGTTTTCCACCTGCAGCAACTGTGAATCAATGAGGATCAACAATAATATAGCATGATCCACCAACAACAATTTGCTCATCAATGGAACCTGCACAATATCTGGGTGTTCAAGCAGTGGTTCCTCTAAAAGATAATATGATGGATTCTACTCTGAAGAGGTCCTCCAATCTCATCAATGATCCACCACAATCTTGCAACACTTTTTTGTTGTGCCTGTGTGAACCCTGAACATGGCACACTTCTTCTGCTCATGATGCTTCCAGGCTTGACTGGATAAATCTTGGCACAGATGCACTCAGCCATGTGTGGATAACTGGATGAATCAGTTTCTTTGATGTATGGAAACACAAGGGAAATTTTTTGCAACCATGTTGCTTTGTTCAGGGCAGTTAGTGTCTGTGGCAGGGAGAAGGGTGGGAGGGAGCAGTCTGATAAGGATCTGCTCAAGAGCAATCTTACATCAGTCCCTAAAACATGATGAAAGAGTAGATTGATGACAAAAGAAAGGGTAGGGATCCTCAACACTGACTTCTTGACAGTTTTCTTGGCATAATTCTTCATCTTAAAATATAATTGCAGACCTGGAGTGTAAAGAACCTTAATGCAACATCTCTGCAGGAGAATTGCAGCTGTTGTACACAATGTGTGATCTGAGCTTGTAGCTGTTATTAGGTTTTGCAAGAGGCCAAGGAATAGCAAAGTAGGAGATATTATGTTCCTGTGAATTGAGAGCAGAATTGGACCCAGTTATGGAATGTGAGTCTTGTTCCCCAATAAGAGCCGGATTCTTTTTTCAAGCTAAAACCTGAAGGTTACTCTGCTGATGGAAGTCAGTTTGGCTGTCCCATGATGACTCTGTTATATGGGAAGACTATGCCAATATCATTGTGATTTCTATTGTTTTGCATCTTGATGAAAGACTGAATGATTTGATCATTTCTAAGATGCCAGTTGAAGGCCCTGCAGAGCAAGTTTTACTTGATTGACATTAGGGTGAAGAAGAGCAATGGTGCATCATGTGACAGCTACATTTCCAGTGATCCTTAATGGTGTGTAAGTGATTGTTGTCCTTGTACATGTGTAGAGAGATTCTAAGTGTCTGCAACCTCCAAGTGATGCAATCCAAGGACCATTTTGTCATGGTCTGGCCCACTGAGAAGTGACTCTGTACTAGTAGTTACAGTTCCTGAATTCAGTACATGGACATAATATGTGGAGAGCCCATCCTTCTCTGGTCTGTAAAGCTCCTGACCCCACAATTCACTTCAAGCAAAAACCCTGGAACACACTCCTGCAAAACAATTTCTCCATGGGAAACTCCATATGCCTTGTCATTAATCTTGATTAGAATATATCCATATTCTCCCTCTCTGTACATTAGAACCCTTGTGGATGTTTTGCTCAAGAGAGTGATTTGAATATCTACAACTGGCTGATTCGTTGAGCCTGTGCATAAATTTGGAAACTTGGTAATAGGTACATTTTTGTCAGTCCTCTTATTGTACCTTCAGGAAATCTCTAGATGCTTGAGCACATACATAGATATCCAATGTCTGGATGCGGTGGTTTGCTTCATAGTAAGGTTGATCTTGATTTGTACCCTTCTTCCACCTTCCACTTCCAGGACCAATGCAGTATCCCACCAGAGGCTGTGTGTCCCATGAACTCATTCGTCCATCATTTATCATTGAGAAGTGCTGTTGGCTGCTATTCCAAAAGTTGCAGCAGAGTTTCTCATCCTGTTCCAAATGCTTGCTTTCTGAGAGAACATTGGATGCAAATCTGAGTCCAAGCCATTTTTGAAGACCCCTGACATGCTTTGATGCAATAAATGACCAGTATCTAGCACAAATCTTCATGTATTTCTTTCAAGCTTGTGCAAACAAAAATGGGCACATGTAAAAGTTCTATGATCAACTACTCCCAGAACTGCATTTACCTTGCTCAACTGATAGAATTGTTCTTGAGTCGCTCAACACTATGTACCCCACAACAAAGCATCCATCATTTCATTTGCACAGAGCCTTATCATCATCTGAGACACAACAATATCCATTGGAGTTTCACTGCTATTACTGGCCTACATGCAGCACTCATCCTTGACAAACCATAGGATCATGAAACCTGAAGACTTAAACCACCAAACAGCAATTGAAGCTTACTCAGGTCTCTCAATACTTAAACATAGATATTACCACTATTACCACTCCAAGTAAACTCCTCTCTCTTTCCTTCACTTCCCACTTGCACTCTCTGCATTTGTCATCCATACCTATGTTCACACACAGCAGGCAAAGAAAAACACTTTACACAAATTGCAGTTTGATGTCTCTTCTTCACCATGATTACAGAAAGCATACACACAAACAGTCCATGTAACTGAAGCAACAAAAATCAGTATAATTCCATCACACATCTAATTAGAGCTAACATATAGACAGAACTGTAGCACTGTAGCCAAAAAAGTAGGGCCAAGGTAAGACTGCAGAACTGCCCTAATATGAAAACCACAGATGCCAACTACACTTCTGAAATTTTTGTATCAGAAATAATCAATACCAAGCAATATAGAGGTTCTGCATCAAATCGGATTTCAACTACATCCCATGCATCCTAATCAAACCTGGTAGCAAGCTCTGCCTAAATAAAAAAGTGATGTGGCATTGGTATTAGATCCCTTTGGAACCTCTCGTAGAACATCATAGAATCTCAGGCTTGGCATTTGACACTAACATTCAAACATACATATATTCAGAGGACCCAAGTGTTCATAACAAAAGGTTTAGACTCTCAAACATATGTTTCACCCAAAACCCTCCTCATGAAACCCCAATGCCCCAACACTCAGGAACTTCCCAGATGCACCACAATTCATTTCTGTAACTTCAATATTTCGTAAATACTCTACTTGTAATCCCCAGGAGTTGCCTCTCAACAACTCCTTCCCATACACCCTGCTTGTCCCCACTTGATGAATACAATTCCCTTGCAATATCTTGATTACTAACCCAGACAATAGAAACACAATCCTTCATACACTTGGTTACTCTGACTTATTCCCAGCAGATTCCCAAGTGTTGCTTCCCATCTCTCCTTCTCTCCTCAATAGACAGCCAATACCTTATTCTGTTCACCATTCCTCTAAAGTCTTCATCATCTCCCACCACATCACTACTAATTTTATTTATGAGGATGCTTAAACTATTACAGGTCCCATGAGCACAGCAGAAAGTCCATGGCAACAGAAACTAATCTAAAACTGTACACTACTACAAGGACAGGTCCCTTGTTAGCAGCTCATACTACCTTCCTTAAAGAAAACCACTATTGTCAACACAATAGGAACACTCTTGAATTTCCCCTGCCCCCCTAACACCACCACTTGCCTCCTTTTAAATTCATTTCACATTCCCATCTCCATTCCACTGACCAGCATCAACTTGATGTGCTTATCCAACCACTAGCAAAATAGTTATCATCAAGAGACAAACTCCACACCAGATAGGAATAAAAACCAACATCACAAACATACATCTAACAGGAGACCGAGCACACACAGTCGTAGCAGCATCTTCATTACTTTCTGTCTGCAACTTCTCCCTGCACAAAACTTAACACACAGCAAACAAAACTTTCTAATTTGGAGAAGGAACTCTCCTTCCTCCTGCTAATTGTGTTTACATCATCATGATCAAAACATCAATTGCCAAAAGTTAGTGTAACTTTCCTATTGTTTTGTCCTTCACTTTTAAATCTAGCCACATTTTTTATTCACAACACAACCAAATTTCATTTCAGCTTCTATTCCCCTATAGTTCATCAATTCTTATTCACAAAGATTGAACATCATAAACATGTTTGTTGCGTTCTTCCCAAACCCATTATAACCTTACAATAATTGTTCAACTACCAAAAATGTTTGCTCTCCAAGAACATTGTACATAGGGGAAATAATGATAAAGTATATCAAAACAAGCCCACTTGTGCGCAGAACCACTCCATCATAAACAAATATAGATGATAACAATATGACAAACTCACAATGCCACAAGTTGTGGACCCTCTGGACTTGCCTCTTCACACTTATAATGTATGATCACAAAGGAGTGTGTAACCCATCAAAAGATCATATTTCATCGAATTGAAAAAGGCATAAATATTTCACCAATTAATCAAAGGGATGTTTGATAAGTTAATGCAAATCTAAGTGCAAAATCATACAAACTCATGAGTAATCTCACTATAGCCATAAATAATGAACACATACATCAGCAAAAGCTAATGTACATTAGATGTGGTGAAACAATTATTCCAACAACAATAAATCTTCCTCAATGCACCTTTAGCTCTAGCCCTAGTGTAACTACATGAAATCATCAACATCTTACTTATGATATGTCCACACTTATGCAAATGCCCTCATATAGCACATGAGCTCATCTATCATGTGCTACACATTTCTTGCTTATACTTTCAACCCAAATAGACATAAAAAAGAGCTCCCAACACAATCAAAATTGGATGTCGTTGATACTAACATGATGGTACACAAACATATATTCACCATATCACTATAGTTCACCCTTAAACACCATAATCATCTATATGTTGTACTTGAAGTTGTCAATACTGTCAATTGTATTGGACTTGAGGTTGTTTCCTAAACCCTAGAGAGATGAACTAAAGTTCCAATGCTAATGAAAAAAGTAGTTGAGGAAAGTCAAATACAACATTTTCACCTTAAAATTTAGGCCTTGGACATCCTATGTGCAACTAGAATGTGTAGGAAATTTTGCATGTGATTTTGATGTACATTACCAAATAAGTCCAATAAAAAAATCACTTCACCAACATCCACACTATAGTACAATTTAGTTTACATGGATGAACAACATTTAAACTGTTGGACATACCTCAAGCACATGAGCCAAGCTCATCAATCGTTCCCGAAGTTCTGTTGTGTCATATAAATGTATGTGACTCATCGCATTATTCACAAACATCGGTACTTCATAATGCTGCTCCAAGTAACAAAGTTCCATTCCTTCTTGAGTTGATCGCTTAAGGTCTTCGATTGAAGTAAGGTTTCGATTTGTTGTGAACACATAGGGGCATGCTTCATTATCGTTTAATCTACCCCATTCGCCTACAATGATAGGCCAAAATGTTTGGCAAATTGCAGAATTTATAACTCGTTTGCGATCGTCCTTGCCTTGGTTTAAATCATTCAAAACATCATTGCATCTTGGAAACAAAAAGTTGTGGTTCAATGATGATTCTTGTGTGTTGTCAAATATATCAAACCCACCAACTTGGTTGGTTGTAACATCAATTGAATTTGCTAATGAATCATTGTGTTCTTTTTTGTTTGCCACATGGAAACCTTCTTGAAACTGTAACCATGAAGGCACCAAAGGAACGTCACAATTTAAGCCAAGTTCATGGACCACAGAACTGGAAATTGTCCTTGTCCTCGATGTTGTTGTTGCATTATTTCCTTCTTTGACCACTTTCCTTGACAAGACCTTTGTAGCATTTTCTTCTATACAACTCAAGTCAATTGTGATGTTATCTTGGTAGTACCCAAGGTATTGACCTTCATTTAGCATTGGTGCAGCACCTTTCCCAAGGCTACACATTGTGGAAGTTGTTGTCGTTAATAATCTATTGTGATTATCAAGAATTTCAAACTTGAAAATCAATTCAGGGCTCACAATAGCATTTTTTATCCTTTCTGGTAAGTTGTCCCCGAACACATGGTCAAATCTATGTTCGTCTTGTCGTTGAATGAAATTGCCACCAGAAGTTGGATAAACCTTCACAATCAAAACCTTTTTCTTCAATTTATGCTTTGATCCGTCTTCAAGGCGACGATGCTTGGGAGGAAATTCATCTTCATCTGGGCAAAACCATGGTCAAATGAGTTGATGACATCATTGATTAAGGATTAAATAGGTCTTTTATAATCCTTTTGATTTTTTCACTTAAAAAAGAATTTTGAATTTTTTTTTTTCAACTTGTTATTAAATATGCCTAAAAATGCACTAATACATCACATGTTGTGTTTTGATCATTGTTGAATATGTGTGTGTGTGTGTGTGTGTGTGTGTGTGTGTGAATTTTCAAAAAATGTGCAAATTTACATCTTATTTTGAAATTTTATTATAATTTCAAATCATACCAAAAATATATGTCAACTATTTTAGGTTAAATATATTTTTGTATTATAAGTTACAACTTTATTTTATGTCATGTGAATTATACCCCATTCACATGCCATAAAGGACTTTTGAAAATTTAAAATTCCACATATTTTCAATTGTGGGTGTTTTTTGAATGTGGATAATAAGCTATTATCATCTCAATTTTTTACCATTAATTTTTTATTATTGATGTAGTCATGAAGTAATCACTTATAAAATTATTTTTATTTGATGTAGGTGTTGTTCTTGAGTTCAAAAGTCCTTTACTAAAACCAAAACTTGAAATTAAATTAAATGAATTTTTAATTTGAATTTTTTAACATTCATATTAATCATCCCACGATTGACACGAATTAAAATGGCACCACATAAACATATGTAATAAAGATTTTAATTTTGACAATCATCTAACATGGTTTTTGAGTCATTTAAGGGTGATCACACCCACCTGGTTCCTCTTTTTCATTGTCATTTGGGCTCTTAGATTGAGAACTTGTCCCTCCATGTGATCGTTTTTTGCTACTTGCAATGTGATGTTGGTTGGAAGAAGCTCCATGCTCACTTGATTGTTCATGTCCATTATGATTTGACTCCTGCGATTCAGAACTTGTTTTTGCATCTGTTTGTTTTGTATGACCTCCTATGCTTGTAGATTTAGCAATTGATTCATACCTTGAACCTTTGTTGTTATCCAAAGCCATGTATTGGACAAGTTCCCATATTGTGGGGTAGAATATTGCTTCTTGTTTCTTATCCTCAACATACATGTGGATTCCACCATTTGGGTTGCACATCCCAATTCCAAACCTCTTTGATGAATCGTTAGCTGTCATAGTACAAGGAGCATACCCTTTTTCTTTTATGCTTGGAAGTTCAAAATCCATGAACACATAAGGTTTCGACACATTTTCCCACACATCTTGCCAAGCCTTTTGACCCATTTGAAACACCTTGACATCACCAAGCTTTGTAACCAAAACTTGTCCGTAGTCCAATCCCACCCCTACAACCTTGCTCATGCATTCTGCTGATGGGAACAAGAATTCAAATCCTTCATTAGATTTTCTCCCAACAATATTGATTGAATTTGATTTTCCATTTTGTAGGCTTGTGGGTTTGTTAACCACTTCTTGGATTCTTGTGACATCCATTGTTGATCCATGCCTTGTTGATTCACATTGAACTTCATTAGTTTGTGAGATCACAATATCATTAGGTAGAATAGGTACATATTCTACATCAACAATGGGGGGTATTCCAACATTCGACTTAGAGGCTAGAAGCGATAGTTGGAAAACCTCCAAGTTGTTGGCCTCATTTGCCTTGCACACTCCATTTTGCTCCAGAACTTTGCATTGGGAACTTTCTGGTATTGAAAACTACACATAATCAATCCAATTATATGATTAGAGTCAATCAAGAGTAATTTTTTTCTTTTTAAGACCAATTTGCACATGATAACCACCCACCAATTCCAAATTCTTCAAAAATGTTGTGACACCATTCATTTTTTTGTATTTTTCTTGGTATTTTTACTAGTCTTCTTTGACCATCAACTACTACTTTGTAATTGATAGTACACCTTAAAGAATTTGGACCTCACCTTACATAATGTATAGTAGAATAACACCTAAATCAAAGCTCTTTGAATGCATCAAGTGCCGCACAAAGTACAATTATAAAATTCCTATTTATTTTTTTGTTATTGGCACATGGGATTCAAATATTGGTTTTATGATGTATGGTGGGAACAAAAGAGGGAAAGAAATAACATGGGACAAAACAAGGGGTAAAAGGTGGCCACAAAGATCGGTAGAAAATTTGATCACCATATCATGTATGAATAACCCTTAGTTTTGTTACATGACATTATCATGTTGGTATATTAACACATCATCCCAACATGTGTAAATGATGACATTAATTGTAGGTAACATTATGTTTGGTGTTAAAGGGAAAGGTGTATTGTGGAAGGCACATGTTATTGAACTTGGTGTTAAAGGAAATTAACATTGGGACTCTAACACTAGGTTTAAATGGAATTTAAGATATTTAAATTGTCAACTTAAATTGAACTAAGTACCAATTAAATGCTCAAGAAATGTCATTTTCACTAATAATGTTGTCATCATCACTTACAAAATGGAAGGTTCCACAAAATTAAAAGTTGTAAATTTGCAAAAATGATGAATGTTTACCTGGTAACAATGAAGGAATGTAGATTTCTTCAAGTCTTCAGATGTCTGGTGGATTGGACTCATGGCACTTGTTTCCACATTAACAAAGTTATGTGTATGCATATTCTTATAAAATTCAACTTTATCACATGCAAAAAACTTTTCCATTGCCTCCACATGGACCCCTTTAGTAACCCACCAAGAAAGATCATTCCAATCCATGTTTGTTCCATCATTTGTTAAAAGTTCCTCCACCACTTTTTCATGTCCATGTTCAATAGCCCAATGAAGAAAAAATTTGTAACAATGATCTCCATTCACATGTATTTTATCATTTGCAAAAAGTTGTTTCACCACTTCCAAATGACCCATTTTAGCAGCCCAAAAAAAGGGATGACCCGCATTCACATCTACTTGGTCATTTGCGAGAAGCTCTTTCACCACTTGGAGATGGCCTTTTTTAGCAGCGCAACGAAGAGGATAACCCTTGTTCACAAATACTTGGTCATTTGCAAGAAGCTCTTTCACCACTTGGAGATGGCCCCTTTCAACAGCCCAACGAAGGGGATGACCCGCATTCACATCTACTTGGTCATTTGCGAGAAGCTCTTTCACCACTTGGAGATGGCCTTTTTCAGCAGCGCAACGAAGAGGATAACCCTTGTTCACATCTACTTGGTCATTTGCAAGAAGCTCTTTCACCACTTGGAGATGGCCCCTTTCAACAGCCCAACGAAGGGGATGACCCGCATTCACATCTACTTGGTCATTTGAGAGAATCTCTTTCACCACTTCCACATGGCCCCCTTCAGTGGCCCAATGAAGGGGATAACTTGCATTCACATCTACTTGGTCATTTGCAAGAAGCTCTTTCACCACTTCCAGATGGCCTTTTTCAACGGCCCAAAAAAGGGGATGACCCGCATTCACATTTACTTGGTCATTTGAGAGAAGCTCTTTCACCACTTGGAGATGGCCCCCTTCAACGGCCCCACGAAGGGGATGACCCGCATTCACATCTACTTGGTCATTTACGAGAAGCTTTTTCACCACTTGGAGATGGCCCCTTCGAGCGGCCCAAAAAAAGGGATGATCTGCATTCACATCTACTTGGTCATTTGCAAGAAGCTCTTTCACCACTTCCACATGGCCCCCTTCAGCGGCCCAACGAAGGGGATGACCCGCATTCACATCTACTTGGTCATTTGTGAGAAGCTCTTTCACCACTTGGAGATGGCCCCCTTTAGCGG
>Ga0116231_10000998_pt1 | contig 55514 bp, 48 predicted proteins | sample S1TSphgellanicum_2_FD_89695 | JGI IMG/M metagenome (GOLD analysis project Ga0116231, IMG submission 89695) | Host-associated microbial communities from peat moss isolated from Minnesota, USA - S1T2_Fd - Sphagnum magellanicum MG | ecosystem: Host-associated > Plants > Peat moss > Unclassified...
CCCCCCCCCCCCCAACACAAAAAAGTTGAAACATTATTCACATTGCATAAGGATGCAATTGCAAACAGCAAATTACATAAAATAATTATCCTATAATAAATATTTAACCAAATTCATATGAATGTTCATTAAGGTTGTTAGCCTCAATGCCCTTAAAAATGTCCTAGAAAAAAAAAAAAACTCAAAGTGGGCCAAGGAGGTTCTAGGAGGTCTTGGTTTGGCTTTTCAATGACGAGGAAAAAACATTGAGATGACCATCGAAGATGACAAAAAAAAATGAGTTGATGATGAAGAATGATAACAAAAGAAAATGACGAAAACAACAAAAAACAATGAGGGATGATGAAAAGATGATAGAGGATGACAAAGAACAATGGGTTAACAACAAGGGACCACGTGTTAAAAATGAAAGGCAACATGTTAACAACAAAGGAAGGGATGTTAATGGCTAAGACAATGGGGAATGAAAAGTTAATTAATGATCAAGGATTATGGGTGCAATGGAAGAAAAAATTCAAATGATGAAAGACAACAAAGGGTGTTGAAAGTGATGGTGGGGTGTTGGGGTGCTAGGGTGCAACCAAAAATATTTTTTTATGCAACAAGAGATGATTAAACTTGCCATGGGGTGTTGGGAACAATGGTGGGTGAACTATGGATGCAACAAATTGTTTTGGGGTGATGAATTAATGATGGGGTTGATGGGGGTCATTGAAGGGTGTTAAGAATGATGGTGAAACGCAACTGTGCTAAAAAATTCTCGTTAATATTATTTGAGCTCCGCATTGATGCGCATTACCAATGACGATTTATTTTTTTAATTCTTTCATATGTTTTCATATATTTATGTCAATGTCAAATTTAATTTAAATTAATATACATTTCATGGACATGAAAAGGCACATGTTAATTTGATTTTTTTATCCATGTTGGTGGATAGGAAAAAGGAGTGAGGTAGTTATAAAATGGAGATAGTTATTAGGAAAGGTGAAAGATAATTATTTTGAAAATTAATGGGAAAAGGTAGTTATGAAATAGTTAGGCATGAAAATCATGAAATATTTATTTTTGAATTGTCTTTGGAATGGTCTAGGGATGACCATATGATTAAAATGGTCCTATAAAAGTGACATACAATTTTTTTTGCAAAACATATAAACCAATTTCTATGTCACTGGAATTATGAATGACTAGGCATGATAAGGGACATTAGGAAAAATAATGAAAGATAATAAGGAATGACAAGCGACAAATAATGATGGTCATGCAAAAAGGGACAATGGGACACCAAAAAGGACATTGGACACTTTAAGAAGGATGTTTGGGCTGGGTCGATCATGATTAGATATGTCTAAATCTTTGCCCAAACATAAAAGGTTAAATGTGGTAAAAATTAAAGGTGAAGTACCAAAAGGGATGTTCAAGACGTCCTAACACATCCCAAGGATGTTTTGGGACATCTTGGGGTCTAGGATGCCCATCATGGCAACCTTGTTAAAAACAAATAATTAGGATTTTGGTTTTTGTTGTAATTCACAACCCCTTAATATTTTTCACATGGGTTAAACATGTTAGCATCAACATCCACTCCAACACAATGACACACAAAACATATCATGATTTGTGGGTTACAAAACTTGATTATTTCACCATCATTCCCAACAACAACAAAATCCCAAAAATTTGAAGAATGATGAAAAGGATATTAAATATCTTGATTTGTTTATAACTTTGAACTGAAGCAACACCTCAAGATTAAATGTGTTTTTTGATACAATAATAATTTCAATATCAGATGCAAATTCACTATTATTTTCATTGTCAAACATTGTTGTCAATGGGAACTTGTGGGTGGTAATTGTTGATCATGCCATTGAACTTTCAATTGTACTCTTGGAATTTTTTTTTTTAATGCCATATTAATAACATATAAATGCACATCAATTTGCAAAAAACTAGATTGCGATGCAAAAAATGAGCCACCCTAAACCCAAATTATCAATTTCTATTCAGGTCGAAGTATGGTCGGGGTACGCAAAAAGATTATCTCATTTAATATCTAGTGGACCCCCTCACTTGAACATGTTGTTGAAACTTAATAGCACATTCATATTGATTTTTTTATAATAAATTCATACATTATTAAGGTATTATTTTATGCATAAAATTTCAAATTTGAATAAGTTTAAGGATTCCTAAAAAGTCATGGAAATTTTCCAAGACTTTGTTTCATGAGAAACAAAAGGTCAAGGACCCATAAGGAACATCTAAATAAATTATTTTACTTCAAGAATTCTACCAAACACCTTAGTTGTTAATGTATATAAAAATTTCAAGTGTGACAAGAACCAAATGTCCTATTGCAATGTACAAAATTTCAAAAAGTGAAATTTTTGGGAATATTGGGCCAGTGATAAAAACATGGCCCACATTAGAAATTTTTTACTATTCTTACATTCATAAGTGAAAAAAATGGATACTTTAGGTGCCCGTATCAAATTTGGAACAAATTTATTTCATTTGAAATGAGAAAAAAAAGAAATTTAAGACATATAATAGGTTTTATGAAGAAAAAGGTGAATTTGGGGGTCCTAAGAGTGAGTCCTTATGTTTCAAATGAGATACCCCGACCATACTTGGACCCATTTGTCCAATTAAATAATTAACCAACATTAATGTGAACTAGTACTTTTCAATTTTTGAAAGGAACTTTAGGTTCAAATACCATAGAACTTGATTGAAAATCAATTTAAAAACATGCCTAGTAACTTGAACCAACCAACCTTAGTTCACACCAACATTTGTAAATTCCCTAGTTTGAAATGTTAAATCCAAGGTAGTTGAAGTCCTTATGACCCAAACCCAACCCAACTTCACAAACCTAACATTTCACGACTTCGTAATGGAAAGTGTGCAAAATTTGTTCATTCATAATTTGTACATTTCACACACTAATATCATGCATTGAAAACATATTTGACATACAGATTTATTGGAAGATGCGAAATTTGTGTGACATTCATAGGTCTATATTTCATTCGGCAATACATTTATTCGTGTGTCAAATGTGTTTTCAATGCATGATATTTGTGTGTAAAATATATGAACCTATGAATGGATGAATTTTGCACAATTTTGATTATTAATTCATTGCATGACGTTAAATTTGTTATGAACACCCTCTTGGTGAAATTGACACAAGGATCAAATCATGAAATTATCATTTTGCTACAATTAGAACTAGAATAAACCCTTGAAAATAGGTCTAGGTTTTTAAAATAAACAAGTTGAAGTTCTTGAAAAGTTAAAAACAAGTTAAACTTTATAGATAGGTGATTAGTTTTAATTTGTTGTAAAATTCAATACCTTCACAATTTTCAATTTTAATTTATTGTAAAACTTTGTACTTCAAAAAAAATTAGCCATGGGAAGTGTTAATGTGCACATGGAACTACATTTTTTTTTCAAACCAAGCCTAAAGGTTCTTGTATTTGAAATATATACTTCAAAACCAAAACCATAGATTTAGGAATTTGAAATTTTGGTCTCAAGCCCACACTTAAAAGACCTACCAAAACTTTTGAAAATGTGAAAATTAAGAAAGGAAGTTCTTTTGAAAAGGAAGGACCAAACAACATTGGTTGACATTAGTGTTTAGTGGTTATTGATATTTTTCACAATTATTGGATAGGTTATTTTTAAAAATTTGGGTTGTTGGTTAAATTATCAAAATTTTATCAAATTTATTTTATAATATCCATTGGTTATAACTTATGCATAAGGGTAAATTTTCAATTAATCAATTAATAACCTGATTATACACTAGTTATAGGATTATATATATATATATATGTTTTCTATCATAATTTTTTTTTAATGTTTTAAAATCAATAACTTACATCAATGGTAACCAAATCATCCCAAATAGTTTGTTAGATTTTGAAATTTCAATCCTAAACAATTAGGTTATTAACTAATTATATCACTAACTAAATTTTGTAACTAGTACAACATATATGACTAAGATCCCATTAGTTGTAAAAGTCAATTTGCACGTAACCATAGTCACAAACAACATGGATTGTGGATGAAATTTGTCAAGGAGCAACCCCAAGTTGTCAATAAGTAGCACACAACCTTGTAGGCTAAGTTCATAAGATCTATTGATGATTTTTCTTTTTAGAAGGCAAGGACTAAAGTCGATGAAATCCAACTTAGGAATTAGTGATAAATTAGTGAGAATGGGTACCTTTAAAACCTACTAATTGGTGTGGGCAAACTTTGTGTACCATCCGTTGATAGATCCAATTGTTTGATGCACCTTGGTCCGAACCTTCATTTGACATGTTTTTAATGTCACTTCATGATTTCATTTCCCATTCGAGCTCTTGGATATTGCGTTGCTAGTCCTTTGACAAATTCAATATCGACCACATAATATGTAATAACATAAATAAATTACAAAGAAAAAAAAATATTGAAAGATGTAAAGGTAGATGCAAAGTCTACCAAAGAACTCCACTTACTCATCATTGTAAAATGCACATTTACACACAACCTTGTCAAAACACAAATGGACATCATTAATTCTATGCAAACACCATGGGTCACAAAATCATTCATCATAAGACAAAATTTGGATGACCAATGGACACAATTATGATGATCAAACAAAATAATTATTGTTCCCAGCTTTAGTAGCTATGCACAATATATATATGTTTTTCCATCACTTGAATTCAACAAACATTAGTTATTATGAAAAACATTTTTATGTTTTGATTAATTAGATTCCAAGATGTTGATTGTTGAAATCAAAACTTAGAAATAAAATAGATGGCAACTACAGAAATTTAAAAACAAATGTGCATGGGACTTCAAACATCAAAGAAACAAGAATTAGCCCCATGCATAATTAGAAATAGTTAACGTAGTTGACCAATACATCTAGCCATTGAAGTTGACACCTCAAGAATCCTACTAATCCAAAAAAACTAGTCTTCAAAACAAAAAAACAAAATGTTCATAAACATTCATTTATCACTCCAACCCATGGTCAACATTGAAATAACCAATAACATCCAACATTGTATCATTTTCACCAACGATACCAATTTCTTCCATAAATAATTCATCAATGGATTTTTTTTTTAGTGGGCAATATGTTATTGTATCAACTGACTAGTTTTTTATTATCATTACAAGCTTGTCCAAATTGTTGACTCCTAGCTTACAACATTAGAGGCTTGTCAACAATCAAACTATGTTGAAAATTGTCTAAGTTTTGATTTGGGACCAAAGAATCCTTATAATTTGTCAAACCATGAATTTTTTTTAGGAAACCATGATTCATGGGACTTCCACCAAATCAAGGGCAAAACATGTATAATTTTATGGCTTCACATGCAAATGGTAATTAAGCACAATTCATATCTTTTAGCAACCCATGCAAATTGGCGTCATTTGAGGTCATTACCCCAAAGATGGAATTATCATTGTCATTTTCATCAACTAGTGTTGTTTCAATTAGGTCATTAGCGCATGTGATTTAAGAATTGAAAAATAACCATTAGAAATGGTAACAAAATTTTGTTGTCATATTCTATCACCATTTGTATTACTTTTGCCCATTCAACAAATGCCTTCACCGCATCAAGGGATTTGAATTGTTGGTCTAACATTAATGCCAACATGTTATGAACCTTTTTAGCATTATAAGTAGATGCAAAAGCAAAAAATGGAACCAAAACAACCTAGACTTTTGTTATCATACATAGCTACAATGACTTCAAATTAGATTCAAAATCCCCCTTCATAAAATTGAGGGGGGTAATATTAAACTATTGAATCTCATTTTACATACACACACTGATGGAAAGGGTATTAAAGCATTAGAATGTAACTAGTAACCTCGAGTTTGATTGAAGAAACATTGTTTCAAAATGGGAAACATGGTTTCAACAACCACTTTGCAAATTGCCCATGTGTGTGCATTTGGTGAAAGTCCTTGTAATTCATAAGTTTCTTGCCTTCCATAACATTTAGATTGATGGAATCCAAGGTTTCTTGAACCATAAACACCTTGTTAGCAAACCTAATATTTATTCTAGTGTTTCCAATTTGAAATTGGAAAGCCTAACATCAAGGCATGTCTTCTATCATTCACTACATCTTTTGCTAATCTTCTTAGTCCATGTAATTGTATTCTATAAAATAAATTGTGTGATCTTCAAGCAAACCTCTCGAAAATTAGCACACACATTAATGTCATTGTAAACATATTGGCATGTTTTGTTAAAAGCATGGCCAAAACATGAACTTTGTTACGGAACTACAATTGTAAGAGGATCACATCTAACCATTGAGGAAAAAGCTCATGTAAGGGTGGATAGATTGCCACCTTCATCTTTCCCATAAACAATTAATTTGTCTAGTAGATTATATGATGACAAGAGGTCTTTGAATTGCGTTAGACGTATTAATGGTGACTGAAACCTTTTTTTGGTTGTCAACAACTGTAATTTTCTATTGCAAGTGATTGAATTTATGGTACTTTCAATTGCCAAAAATAATATTTGTCGAATTTTTTTCCAAAAAATATTATATGCCAAAAAATTTCAATCACCAAATTTTCGTTGCCACAATCGACGACCAAATATTTTCAATCCACCAAAAAAACATTTGCAACCTCCTAAAATATTTTAGTTGTCTAATCAACAATGGCCAATGAATTTTTTTTTTGTCATTGCCCAAAACATTTTAGTTTGTATCCAAAAATTTTCAAATAATGTCCAAAAAATTTTGATTATTAGTTTGGGTGACATAATAGTTTTGGTCGCAAGACAGGTGATTGAAAATTTTTAGTTTCTGACTATGGCAACTAAATTTTTTGAACATTGTTTGAAAACATTCGAACATTGACAAAACTTTCTTAGGCAACAATAAACAATTTTTAGTCATTGGATCAATGGCCATTATCCATTGGATGACAAAAATATTTCAGGTAGCTCATTATTATTTTTTGGCCAGATTCAAAAAATTCAATCGCCAATTATGGTGATCACAAGTTGGTGACTAAAATTTTTGGCATATATGTTTTTGGAAAACTTTTGATGAACATTACTTTTAGTGACCAGAAGTGATCAAAAATTCAATTGTTAACAAAACAAAATTAGAGTTGTTGGTAATTGAAAAATGATTTCAATCGTCTAATTGTTGATGACTGAAAACTTTTGGTTGCCTTATCTATGGCGATTGAAAATGGGTTTTGGTTACCATTCAAGAAAACTTGATTGTTGGATGGTGATTGAAACTTTTGGTCACATTGTCATGGCCTAGGATATTTTGGGATACTTTGGGCAATGTCATGTCCTAGGATATTTTGGGATACTTTTGGCAATGTCATGGCTTAGGATATTTTGGGATACTTGGGATACTTTTGGCAATGTCATGTCCTAGGATATTTTGGGATACTTTTGGCAATGTCATGTCCTAGGATATTTTGGGATACTTGGGATACTTTTGGCAATGTCATGTCCTAGGATATTTTGGGATACTTTTGGCAATGTCATGGCTTAGGATATTTTGGGATACTTGGGATACTTTTGGCAATGTCATGTCCTAGGATATTTTTGGATACTTTTGGCAATATCATGACCTAGGATATTTTGGGACTAGTATGGTTCAGGGTTATAAAAGGAAATAGTTTTGGGAACAACCCTTTAGCAGATCAACACCAGTTGATGGATCAATAAAGCTTGTCTTGTCTTGTAATTCTCCACTTGTTTGTAGTCGGTCCATAACACACATTATGTATGGCAAATGAAAATGAATTTTGGTCACCATCCAAAAAAACTTAATCGTTGGATGGTGACTAAAATCTTTCAGTTGTTAGCTCAACTGAATTTGGAAAAGGGCATGTAATAGAAATATTTGTAACGTCACCCTATTTTCACCTTTTCTTTGGGCCTCCTTTCACCTCCTAACCCCTCTTTTAGTGGTACTTACAAAGTAAAGAAATTTTATTAAATCTCAATATGAAATACTAAAACTCAATACGAAATGTTAAATTTTAACATTTAATGTTCAAGGTTTGAAAAGAATTATAGTAGTTGTATAAATAAGAATAATAAAAATTTATGTAATAGTAATGGAGGCATTTAGGGGAAAAAAAAGGTGAAACTCGAAAAACCATCAATTTTGATGGTTTCTTGAGTTTCACCCCGGTTGAATGTTATATTGTATTGTTTTGTAAGTTTTTTAAAATTTTCACCCTATGTATGACCAAACTCAAGGTACTAATGTTGTTTTTTCTTGGCTTTATGGATATCTTTAATATGTTTTTGGAAAGCTTTGGTCAAGTTTTACACGCGATAACTAAAAGTGACCAAAAATTCACTTCCTAGGGACAAAAAATTATAGTTCTACCAACCAAAAATGGGTTTTGGTCACCATATGTAAAACAACTAAAATTTTTTAATCATTAATTATTTGGCAACTAAAATCATGTGGTGGCCGAAAGACATTTCAATCACCATAAGGTTTATGGTGATCAAAATTGTTCACTTTTCAATCACTCATAAGCCTCCTTCAAGCACCCAAGATGGCATTTGACCTAAGTTGACCTTAAATTGACCTATATTGACATGATGCAAGGTTGTGTTTATGTCCAAATGTGTCCATCGCATCGTGACAAACACATAGATGTAGTGACAACCTTGAGATCCACACATTCATAAGTCAAAAAAAGTTGTTGTAACACATGAATCCAAAATTGACATAAGTATTGTTCCATGGTTTTAGCCACAAATGAAGGGATGACATACTAGACCATTTATTCTTGGTTTGGGAACACAACCCATGGATTCTAACATATGACCAAACACTTCAACCATTAGCTTTCCACAATAGAAATTGACATGCAGGTTTTGGTAATAAATAATAATAGGTCCTCCATGAACTTTTGTTATTATGCATCATCTTTTTTATAGGGATTAACATTTTGAAAGTGATGGCCCCATGATTTATATATATGTATATAACTTTTCCAAACACGGTTCCTTTACATCAAGAGTCACATTAACATTTTTCCACAATGTTATGGACACCATTTTCGCATGATGAATGGAGTTCATTCATGTGAATGTTCATCCATAATTCATAGTTAACTTTTAGTTCATTTTTAGTTAAATTTTAGTTATCTCATGGTTCACTTGTTTGGTAGGCACATGAAAACTTCCATGAAAGTTTCTTTGAGCAAGCTCCCCAAAAAGGTTTAAATAAAAGCAAGATTCTCTATTACCTTTAATTTGTTAAACACCAATTTAAAGTATGATCTTGGTCTATAACATTGTTATGTTCTTTTTGTGTTTACATTTGTTTACCCCATTGCAATAAAAATTTGTTTATACTTTGGTCATGCACATTTCATATTTTTGGTTTCAACCTTTGTGTTCTTGTTTTGGTCCTTACATTTCATGTTTTGGATTTAGATTTAAACCTATCCTTTCGTCATATGTTTTAATAGTTTTGTGGCCATGACACCAAGTGGCTAAATGTTCAACCAATATATGTTTTTTCATAAATGATAAAAATAGTATCGTGTTGTTAGTTGTATGAAATCATGCCTTTCTTCTATTTGGTGGTATTACTATAATTGTAAGTTTAACTTGAAGCATAACATGATTCGATTTACTATTGTCATTCACCACAAAAAAAATGTTAGGGGAGAAACAACCTATAATGAAACACCCATGCTTTTTGATTCATGATGAGTTGAGTCTTCACTACCTCCTATGCAAATTTCATTTCCACATCCAAATCATTAGGGTTACAATGTTTTTGAAACTAGATGGTCCATTTGGTGTAAAAATTGAACCAACCAATGGCCATGAATTTTCAGTCAAGAGCTCCCCATACAAATCATGAGCATCATTATAATCAAAAGCTTCATGTTGATGTTCATTTAAATCAAATGTTTCAGTTTGATTTGCCATAATTTGCACTTTGATTTACAATGGAAAAGGTCAAATAACTCCAAATCTAGTTTTGAAATTTGACATTGATGCACTTCTCCAAATTATCACTAAAGAAATAACTAGAAATTTGACATTAATGATTTCTAAAATCTTTCATTGTTGACCTTTGCTAATCCAACACATATAAACTTTTGTTAGTAACTAGTAATGAACTTCAAAATTTATAACCTTGATAGATTAATGATCTTCAAAAATCTAACAATGAATTTTTTTAAAAAAAATTCACCAATCTAACATTGATGAACCTTAAACCCTAAGACATTAATTAACTTTTAGAATTTGTCATTCATGGACTTCAGAAATCTAACACTAGTGGTTTGAACAAAACCTTCAAACACAAATGAAGATGTTTAACATTGATGAACTTTTAAAATGTGACACACGTATGAACTTTGGGAATCTTTCACTAGCGACCTTCAAAACTTTGAGTCCCAAACATTGATGACCTTTTCCAATTTAACATTGATGAATGTGTGTAGTAACCAATAATGAATTTCAAAGTTCAAAACATCCTTAATTAACACACTAATGATCAACTTCAGAAATCTCACAATGAGAAACTTTAAAAAATCTTTCACCAATATGACATTGATGAACCTTCAACCTTTCAAAATCCTCAAATATTAATTTTTGGAACCTTCTTGAAATTTAAAAAACTTTAAAAATTCTATAATCCTCTTAAACACGGAAGAATTGTATAATCAGATAATGATAAATTAATGAATTTTAATAGTGTATTACAATGGATCCAAGACAATCAAAAATAGACGCAAACTTATTTCAATTATTGTGAGTTGAAGGGAGAAGTCAACATTGGGCAACCCCAACAATTCTTCGATTTCCATCCTTCCAAGATTTCCACCAAGGTTCACAAAAGCATCCAAGATGCAACCAAAAGTTACATGCAACTATTGAAGCTAGGCCAAAAGGGAAACAATCCCTTCTAACACATTGTAAAAAAGATTGAGTGTGACAAATGTTAAGAGATGGAGTTCTATTATAGGGTTTTAGGTTTAGGGCAAATGATGAAGCGAAACCCTAACTAGACGAAAGCTCTTAGATGAAAAAAAACGATGAAAAAATTGGATGAAAAATAAAGAATCTACGTAGGTAGGTGTGTGAAAGGTCCCCATCGAGGTGTAGGTAGGGTATTGGATTTCATGAAACTGATACCCTGTTGATAGGGTATTACCAGGGTATCTAAACACACAGATACCATACCGGGTAAGTTCTCGGTCGGGTATATCAAAAAAGAAGTGGAACCGACATGCAGGTTTTTCTGATACCCGGACCCTGATTGATAACTCAACCCAAACTGGGATGCCCCAAAAAAAAATTCAGATCACCCAATCACACAATTTCATTGCCCATAACTCTAATTTATTTATTTATTTATTTATTTATTTAATTTTATTTTTCTGCACACCTACTACTACACAGAAACCCTAATCAACACTCTCTGAATATTAGTTACACTGACATTAGTACCCTTGTCTGTCCGAGGGTTAAAAGGAAACCCATTTTCAATCAATCCATGAATCAATCAATCAATCAATCAGGCCAGAAGAAGAAGAAGAAGAAGAAGAAGAAAACAAGAAGAAGCATTTTGCATGTGAAACTCACTTTGCTCAAATTGTAGGTGGGGTTGTTGATGTAGTTAGTAGCTAGATGCTACACTTGTTCTACACACTTTCAAAAAAGCCTTTGAACTTTGATGATATGATGTCTTTCTTAAGCAACATCAACAGAAGAAGTTAAGAGTTGTATACCCACTGACTCACTGACTCACTGACTCACTAGGGAAGCCCATAAAATTCCTACAACTACTTTGGGAAAACCCATCACTCCCATGTGTAGTCTGTAACTAGAGCTCTCTCTCATTGTCTGCTTTTTCTCTCTAGAGAATGCTTTATTCCAGTAGAGGGAAGAATGCATGCCTGATTGTGATTGTCTAGCTGCATAGGTCTTTTTGATCTGGTTGGGTGTTTTTCTTTTTTCCCATCAGAGTGTGCACAAAGTTTGGGGGTTTTTTTTTGGCAGATCTACAAGCAGCAGCTGCTGGGGTGGAAGATTTGGGTTTGGAGTCTAAGGGGCTAGCTAGGCCTTGTGTCAATCTCTGATCAGGTGTCTCTCTCTCTCTCTCTCTGTGAATCTTTTGCAGCATTGCTCCTGAAGGCTGAACCAAAAAAAAAAGACTATGCTTTGGTGCTTTGGGTGCTTTGGGTTTTCACAAAAAAAGCATCAGAAGAAGCTTTCTGATGCTTGTGGTCCTTCTTTTCTGTATGCCATTTTGTATGAACTTTTGATGGGTGTTTTTAGTATTGTGTGATGCTGAAATTCACATCTGATTGTTGTCATTTTCTTTGCTGGCAGCCATGAGTCACATCACCAAAGATGGCACACCAGGTTTGGGCAGGTATTTTTCTTCTTCTATTTTGGTCTTTTTTTGTATGCATGAAATTGATGCAGTTGGGAAGACAGAATGTTCAGCATGTGTGAAAAGCAAAACAATATGGTTTTTCCCTTTTTTTTTGGTTGCAAAACAGTTGGTAACAGGTGCAATTGTATGTTCATGAAAAAGCCTTGCCTTTTGTTTCACAATGCAGTAAAGAGAAGTTTGTCAATGACTTGCTATGCGGGATCCACCTTTGTGCTGCGGCTGAGGCTATGGTGTTAGGTGTCGGTGCTGGCCTTGACCCTCGAGTTCTTTTTGACATCATATCTAATGCTGCCGGAAACTCTTGGTACATGATATATCTTATCTTTCTTCCTTCCCTCTCATTCCAATTCCAAGTTTTTGAGGAGTGGGGACATTTCATCTGATTCATTCATTCTTTCAACACCCATTCATTCTATCTAAAGAAATTTTGATGTCAACTTCCAATCTTATGTGAATCTTGACCTAATTGCTTGTTTGTTTTCTTTTGATGCGGTGAGTTCCTCCAATTGTTCCTCACTCACACAAGGAAGTGTTGATTGGGGGGAACAGGGCATTTGAGAACAAGGTGCCACATATGCTTGATGCAGATTACACTCCCACTTCTTCTACTCTTGACATTCTTCTCAAAGACTTTGTATGTTTTTTCACCACCTTGTATCTTAGCCTAGGGTTTTTTTTGGTGCCTAGGTGTCGAACACAGTTAAAATGATTTGGGATGAATTTTTTAAGACTCCTGGGGCTTCTGGAATTTGGATCATGGCTAAGCTCTGGAAGTTCAGAATCTGGATCATGGCTTAGAAGCTGAAGTTTCATGGTTAATTGCAGGGTTTAATCATGGAAGAAGCAAAAGCGTTGCGCTTCCCTCTTCCTCTGGGATCAATGGCCCACCAACAGTTCCTTTTAGGTAAAGCCAGTTTGTTTTGTTTTGCTGGTGGAGCTGCTGATGTAGTTGTCAGTGGGGATGATGTAGTCGTCTGTTCTTTCTTTAGGAAATTGGGTTTTTTTGGTTTCCTGGTTTGCTGATATGTTGTTGGATCCAACAAAATGTCTATAACCTCATTATTGGGTCATCTCCCAATTCCCATTCCAGTTGATGTATAAAATCACAAGTAAATGGAGTCTAAGTTCTCAGTATTTTTTAAGAAGATCAATAGTTTCCATATTGCTCATGATCCAACTTTTAGGGTTTCTGCAAATGTAGAGGGGTCATAACTTGGTTCTTGATACACTATCACTTGATTTGGTTTTGAACAATGATTTCACAATGTCTGATATCAATGTGAACTTTGGGTGTTGTAGCATCTGCTTGTGGGTTTGGACATGAGGATGATGCTGCAATCGTAAAGGTTGTACATTCATTATCTTTCATTCTCGGATTCTTTGACACCAAATCACATAGTGTAGAAGAGGGAAAAGCAAGTATGAACAATTTTTTGGGGTTCGTGATCTTTTGAGTTCAGCTTTTCACATAAGGTACTACATTTGAGGTTGGCTCTCCCAACGGGGTGCAGATATGGGAGAAGACAATGAACATAAGTGTTGCGGCTCCAAAGGCTCCACTGGAGGAGCTGCACACTCCTCAACAGAGAATTGTACAAGCTGCAGAAAAACCCAAAAAGGTGGCATTTATTGGACTGGGAGCAATGGGCTTTGGCATGGCCTCTTGGCTTCTCAAAGAAAAATTTACAGTTTGCGGTTTTGATGTAAGTTTGTTCCATGAGCTGCTTTTAGTTCATAGTTTCTCTAAGTCTGACTTACCAAGATGGGTTTTCTCCCAACACTATTTGTAGCTCATGAGAATGATGTATACCTAGTCCGTCTGGGATTACCAGAAAAAGGACTGGACAGTAGGTAGTTGAGTTTTTCAGAGACACAGTTCATTAACAATTGGTGCTTTTGCCCCTTATGTAATGGGGCAATTTTGCAGGTGTATCCACCAAGTATGGAGCGTTTTGTAAAAGCAGGTGGAGAAGCTAGTTCTAGCCCACATGAAGCAGTCCAAGGTAAGCTGCATTGCCCAACAATCATCATCAGCAGCATCATCATCTAGGCAGCAAAAAAGTTATGTCAGATAAGTTGGCTCCCATCAGTCACCACCCAGATGGAGAGATCAAAAAAATCACAGACAAACTTTGCTTCTGATGACATACAGGTTTCTGTTGGTAATCAATGTCCCTCCTTGGTTAGAGATTGGCTAATGCTAACGGCTATTGGTGATGATTGCACGCAACGATATTGATTGAGTTGGAATGTACCAGGTGCCCAAGTGGTTGTGCTCATGGTGACCAATCAAGACCAGGCGCAAAGTGTTTTGTATGGACCTGATGGAGCAGTTCCAGGCAATGCGCCTTCCTCAAAATCTGTTTATACATTATTTGCCTGTTGGAGGGGTTTTAGGGTTTAGTATGTGTGAAGCTGCCAAAAGTTGATGGATTTAAGTGGGTGATGCTCTTTCTAACAATCCTCAACAAATTGGGTGGGGGCAGTGGCATACTGTCCATCATCTGTCACCTTTGAAACTGCGTCCAGAAAATTGAATCTACAAAGTTGACCTGGATTTTTCTTTTTTGTCATTGCAAGCAGAATGAATATGAACAAGCTTCACATTATGAAGGTAGTGTGGACAAGTTATTATGAATGGATTTATGACTTTTACAAGTGTAGTTGATTTGTGGGCAAAACTTTGTTTTGCAGCATTATCCAAGGGTGCAGCAGTGGTGCTTTGCTCAACAGTATCGCCGGACTATGTTCGGCAGCTTGAAACTCAGCTAGCAGGTTGAACCCAATTCTGCAACCTCAGTAATCTACTCCCTTCTTTTTCCAAGTCATGGTATTTTTTTACTCTCCACAAAAGAACTAAGTAAGAAGAGGAAGTGCAGGAGCCCAACCCCTGCTTGCTGCCAGTTCAAAAGTTGATCCTTTTTTTTCTTCAGAAGAGATTGTGATGCAGGTAGGGTTTAGGGTTTTCCAGTGGTGGGTTTTGCTTCCAGACACTACTACAAAATGTTGAGACATCTTGTGACATCTTGTCAATGTAAAGAGTTAAAAGAGTGGCATGGAAACTGCCTCTGTGTGTGTGTGTGTGTGATTTTCAGGAGAAGGACAAGATTTTGTTTTGGTGGATGCTCCCGTATCAGGTGGTGTTGTGAAGGCGGCCAATGGCAGTCTCACCGTGAGTTCTTTTTTTTTGCTCTTAAATTGAATCACAGACTCTTTATATCACTTTTACCAAAACATTTCTGTAGCAATTGATGTAGTGCAATGACAAGCAACAAACAAAAGAGAATCTCTTGATTGGGTAGCGAGTTGCTCAATTAAGAGAATATTTGTTTCAGTCAATGGGTTTGAAGTGACAACGTTGCTGGCTGGCTGGGATTTGAGCCACTGCAAAATTTGACTTCTGCATATTGTGAAAGATTGAATGTTGGTCGAGGACAATGGTTAATGTTGTTGGTCTCTTCTTCTGTTTGATGATGAAAACCCTAAACTGTAAACCATAACCTTGAACAGATCATGGCTGCGGGTTCTGATGAGGCTTTTCACCGAGCAGGAGCTGTCCTATCAGGTACCCATTCTGAAGTCATTTTCAGACTAAACTTGATCACCATCATCATCATCTATGTCTTTACTGCCTGCACTATGCACTTTTTCAGTCAGATTGTGCTTGAGTTAGGCATGCTGTTAGTCTGGGATGTTTTGCTTGGTGATAGATAATGACAGGTGAGAATACAGGTTTTAGGGTTTTAGACTGGACTTAAAAAGGGTTTCAAATGGTGTGAACAGCCATGAGTGAAAAACTGTACATCATCCAAGGGGGAGCAGGAGCAGGCAGGTAAATAAATTGTTCACTTTGGATAGTTTATATCTTTGCGTACTTTGTGCAACATTTTCATATGGAACCCAATGATGTGATGATTAGTATTTTCTGGGTGTATTTCTTTCAAGAGAGAAGTTCTGAATGTGGATTTTATGTTTATTTATTTATTTCCTCACATAGACTGGGTGTTGGTTGCACTGGGGGGAGATGATTCCAGTACAGTGAAGATGGTGAATCAGCTGTTGGCAGGTGTGCACATTGCATCAGCTGCTGAGGGTATGGCATTTGGTGCTCGCTTAGGCCTGAACACACGCTCCCTCTATGATGTTGTCTTGGACACTGCTGGAACATCTTGGTACATCAGTCTTGAACTTGATAATCTACTCTCTTCTGTTGCATTATGTTTTTATTGCTGGAGAATACAGTGATGGTTGTGTTTTTAGCTGACCTAAACATAAATACCCATATCCAAGCTCCCCCCAAAAAAATTCCATTGTCCTTAAGCCTCTGTGCTAAATTCACACTGTCCTTCACATAACAGGATGTTTCAAAATCGGGTGCCACATATGTTGGATGATGACTATACCCCGCATTCTGCACTTGATATTTTTGTGAAGGATCTGGTAAATTCTTGCACTTCCATTTTTGTTTGCAATCATGACATCTTCTTTCCTCCCATTTTGGATGCCTCTCTTGTACATGCTTGCTTTCATGAACTTCTTTCTGGATATTGACATGCAAACTACTAGACTGCAGAGGAGGAAAATTCAATACTTGACCATATAAAAAAAACTAGTTGTCTCCTCTTTGTATCAACAGCATCAGTTGACCATTGAAATCATCCTGTCTTGCAAGACTTCTTTGCAGCAAAGCACTCCCAGCTCTAGTAGACTGAGTTTATGGTTTCAAACTTTAGTTGTGACCAGGGTTTAGAGTTTAGGCTTTAGAGTTTGTTTACTGGGTGGTCTTGGATTTAACAGGGAATCATTGCTAGTGAGGCCAAGAGATTGAAGATTCCGGTTCCCATAGCTGCTTCTGCTCTCCAGCAATTTGTCCAAGGTACCCATTCTATTATACCACATGAGCAAACTGCCTGCATTCGTACCACATGGTTATTAGTACTGCATTCATCATCTCACATTTGGTTGTAACAGGATCGGCTGCTGGCTTTGGTCGACAAGATGATGCTGGTGTTGTGAAGGTAAGAAAAGCCGCAGGTAGCTCTGCTGAGCTCCATTCAACTTTTATTTCCTTTCCATCTTTTGGTTGAAGTCTTTGCAGAAAAAACACACTGTTTTGTTTGTTTTATGTTCTTCTTCTTTGTCTTCCTACAGGTTTATGAGAAAATGACAGGTGTTGTGGTTGCGGCACTGAAAACTTCCGAGGCGGCAGTTGTTGTCAATGATCCATCCAATGAATCAAAGGACAAAAAACTGCCGATTCTAGACAAAGATACCACCTTGCAGGCACTTCCTCAAGAGTGGCCTGTTGACACAGTGGATGAAGTTTTGGAGATTGAGCGGAGTGGCCATGCCAAGGTGCTTGTGGTCCTGGATGATGACCCAACAGGCACGCAAACTGTTTATGGTGTCACTGTACTCACTGAATGGTGTACTATCTATCCTGCATTGAACCCTTTTGCAATTCCTGACTGTTAACTGGGGGATTTTCTAATGGCCCAGGGTATGGCAGCAGCAACCCTGGACAAATTAATTTCTTTGCCTCTGAAATTAGTAGAAAGAAAAACTCATTGTGTGTTTCTTCCTGCTGTGTTTGGGTTTTTTCCAGGAGCATCGATACATTGAAGAAAGAATTTGAATCTTCCCCGAGCTGCTTTTTCATCCTCACAAATTCTCGAGCCCTTGGCACTGATGAGGTTGGTGAGCTTGATTGTTGGGTTTGATACTTCTCATTACAAAGGGTGCTGCTTTTTTTTATATTTCTGTACTTTTGTTGTTTACTTCACTGGATGGTATCTGATAACATGGAACCATGTGAGGAGTATGTGTAAAACTTGAATCGAATTGTGGGTTGTGGAAATTGACCTTGATGGTACAAAAAATAAATTTTATGATTTTTGTTGCATGGGTTAGGCCGTTGTGTTGACGAAAGAAATCTGCAAGAATGTTGCTGAGGCTGCGGGCAATGTGGGTTACACAATAGTTCTACGTGGTGATTCAACTCTGCGAGGCCACTTTCCTCAGGCAAAACTGACATTCCTCCTCTTCTTCTTGTGCTATTGTGTTGCAAATCATAATATCGTTTTCTGAAATCTTTTACTAGTACCTGAGGTTTTCTTGTTTTTTTTGTTTTTTTTTTTTTTCAATTTTGTGATGTAGTGACACTGGTGAGCATGCACAAGAGGAATTAGCCCAATTTGGCTACAGGTCAAAGAAAAAGTAGAAAAAATTTAAGAACCCTGCTATATTTTGGTGACCTGCTGGAACCTATTCTCCAGGGGTTTCAGCCAAAATATGGCAATTTCAGGGCAGGAAAAATTCTTGAAAGTCTGGTGAATTGGTGCATTTTTTCACCAAAAATCCTTTTTAGGAGTCACACTGAATTTTTTTCTGTCAACAAATGGTAAAAATTCACCCAAAAGAAAAGTACTGGCACTACCATGTCCATGATGTTTTCTAAAATAAGTCCTGGGATGGCATCATAAATGGGGGCATGTGCTTGTAGGTATGAAAGTCAGCTTGTGTACAAAAGTCTCTGTGTAGGGTTGATGTTGAGATCTAGTGTTCTTTTTTTGGGGGTTCATTGAATTTGGTCCACAAGCATGTAATTACTCTGTTACCTACTATCGAGTATTTACAAGAGCAAGAAAATGCAACGGGTTGTACAGGAGGTGGATGCCGCTGCAAGTGTCATAGGAGAGACGGATGCATGGCTGATTTGCCCCTTTTTCTTACAAGGTGGCCGCTACACCATCGATGATGTCCATTATGTGGCCGATGGAAACAAGTGCGTCAGATTTTTGTAACCCATATAGAGCCCATCTCTGAGATGAGATTTAATGCAATTCCATCATTTTGTAATGAACATTTCTTGCAATATGTTATGACAAACTGGAAGTAGTTATGATCATCAAATCCAGAAGCAGCCCACATGAGTCCTGGGTGGCTTGTTGTTGCAGTCTAGTTCCCGCTGGGCAGACGGAATTTGCACAGGATGCTGTTTTTGGCTACCAAGCATCCAATCTTCGGGAGGTAGCTGATCTTTGCAAATGATATACATATCTGATGTCAGTGTTTCTTGTACTGTTGTTTTGGTATGGCTCAGCCGTATGATGTTCTGACTTTTTTTCAAAAGAAAATCTCTCCTTGACTGGAAGAGTTTAGGGTTTTTGGTTTTGCAAAACATTGGGGTTGTTTGAAAGTTGAAAGGGTAAAATTATCTGCTGCAGTGGGTAGAGGAGAAGACACAAGGTCGGTGGGTGGCAACAAATGTTCACTCAGTATCAATTGAGACGCTTCGTAAAGGCGGCCCTTCTGTTGTCTGTCAACAACTTTGTTCTCTACCATCGGTATGTATGTATATATATGTATGTATGTATTTATGTATCCTACTCTCTCTGCTTCTTGCAGTGTTTCGGTGGGTTTAAAGCTTCCATCTTCTTGTCCAGTATGTTTTTCATATGTCATACTTCTGTGTAAACCACACTGAGGGTTTTCCTTGTGCAGTTAAGGTGAAGATTCATGTTTCCTTACTTTTGCACCAAGAAGGTTCATCATTGTGGGGGCTCATTCATTCACCTTCTCTCCAGGGTTGTGTCTGTGTAGTCAATGCCGCAAGCAATCGAGACATTGAAGTTTTTGCAGCAGGAATGATTCAGGTATATATGACAACTGTTGCACTCATTGATTTACTCCTGTACATACACTGAGAACTCAGTGTCGAGACATGCTGCTGATTGATGATGTCCTTCAAAACCCAAAACTTGAGGTTCTCGCTCCTGCAGCTTGAACACTCAAAACCTGAAAATACCTATTTTCAGTCTGCCAGATCAGCTCAGATCAGGAGAGGTTTTGGATGATGATGCAGGAACCACAGAACAAGTCATGTTACAGTTTTGTGTGCTTGGCTAACTATTGATGCAAAAAATTTCAGTTTGTTTGCTAAATGGGTTTTGTGCACCGGATTCCAATTGGTGAATTTTAGGCAGAAACAAAAGGTAAGCGCTTTCTGTGTCGCACTGCTGCTGCATTTGTGTCAGCACGCATAGGCTTACGACAGAAGGCACCTCTCACACCGGAAGACCTGGGCATTGACACCCAACCAAGTGGTCACAACGGTGGTCTCATAGTTGTTGGCTCTTATGTGCCCAAAACAACTAAACAGGTTAGATTTTTTTTTGAGTTTCTTTGTTTGTTCTGATACAGTTGTCAACAGACTGTGTGTCATTGCAAGAAATCTTCTTCTTCTTCTTCTTCTTTGAGTCAATTCTGTTAGCTACAGCAATGAGCAAGCAAATTTATTCTCATGCCCCCCAGTTGTTGGAATTTGTTCTGGTGCAAGCAGGTTACAGAACTGAGAGCACAGTGCAGAGACATTGTCGAATGCATTACGGTGCGTGGCTTTTTCCACTTTGACTCCTACCATATCCACAGATCTCCAACTGTTCCAGTCTTATGTTGATCTTATCAGCATTTTACATGGAGACCTGATGATTACTTATGGGTGAATTCCAGTTGAAGACATTCCTTCTGCAGGATTAGGGTTTAGGGCTAAAGCTGCTACTACCAAAGAAAAAACTGGCTTAGTGGTCACTAAGAAAATGGAAGGATGCAAGGAAATTATTAACATGGATCCACAGAAAAGCCCAAAGGAAGCATAAGATGGTAAGAAAGCCAAGAGTTTCTTCAATGTGTGTTTTTGGAATTGTGGGACTTGGGTTAGGTGAGCGCAAGTGCAATAGCAACAGGGTCAGCTAAGGAGCGGGAAACAGAAATTACACAGGCAGCAAGAGTGGCTGACTTGTTTCTTGCAGCTGGCAAGGATACACTTGTGATGACTAGCCGTCAGCTCTTGACAGGCAACAGTAAGCCCTAAACCCTGCAACACTCTCAACAAACAGATCTCAAGTCCTGAAGCATGCATTTCTTGTACACACACACACACACACACACAGTGGTTTGATCTTATGGAGGGGCTGCACTGAATCTTTATGTTCCTGGTTGTGCATTTAAACCCTAAACCCTATTACCATAAACCCTTGATGATGCTTTAAAATTTACAGGTGCAAAGGAGAATCTCAACATTGGCAGCAAGATTAGTTCTGCATTAGTTGAGATTGTGACTCGCATAAAGACAAGGCCACGATACCTGCTTGCAAAGGTACAAAAATGAATTCAGCTGTGTTTTTGCTTATGCTTTTATGGGTAAGTAAGAGCTAGGTAATAGTCCATCTGTCCTAACACGCACATGTGGATGGATATCCAGGGAGGAATTACATCATCAGACCTTGCAACCAAGGCTATGGGAGCACAGCGTGCTGAGGTAGCTGGCCAGGCCCTGCCAGGAGTTCCCTTATGGCGGCTAGGACCTGGCAGCCGACACCCAGGCATCCCTTACATTGTGTTTCCTGGTAATGGGTTGCCATAATTTTCACCCTTAGTTTTCCATATGAAGCTCAGCTTCATGAGCCCTAAACCCTAACCCTTTGCTAACAGACAAGCAGACTCTGTCAGATGGACAATAGATTCATCCCTTGCAAGCAGGTTGTATGGATAGCATTAAAGCTCTGAACAACTTTCTTGTGATTTTGCAGGGAATGTTGGGGGGCCAGAGGCACTTGCCCAGGTAGTAAAGACATGGTCACGACCTGCTCGCCTTTCAACAAAGCAGATACTGATGGTGCGCAAACAAAAACATTTTTTGCTCATGAATGAATGAATGAATGAATTTTCTTCTTACATTTTTTCCTAGTCCCAAAAAACACATCTATTTTCTCTGGAACCACATGGTAGTCACAAGCTCAAGAAATTGGGTCCTGCCTGTACTTGTTTCGGACACTGGAATTTTTTTCAGTTTTATAAGGATTAATACTTCAGTGGATTTTTGGCTGTCTCCAGAGGGCAGAAGAAGGTGGATATGCTGTTGGGGCATTCAATGTCTATAATCTTGAAGGTGCCATGGCTGTCGTTGCTGCTGCAGAGGCTGAAAATAGTCCTGCCATCTTGCAGGTGTGTGCATGTGCAGTCGATTTTTCCTTTTTTACTGTCAGTGTCTGAGATCAAACTCCAAATTCAGAAGTCTGTACTTGAAACAGAGTGGAAATTATATAGTCTTAAAACTCCATCGCACGATAATGTCTTACAGATCCATCCCGGTGCACTCAATCATGGAGGGTACCCATTAGTGTCTTGCTGCATTGCAGCTGCTAAGCATGCAAAGGTTTGGCCACCTTACCCAATTTCTCTGCGTTTTGTCATTGTTTTGAATTTGCTGAAAAAATTCTTCTTGAGCAAACATGCACACATACACACCAGTTAGGAATTTTATTGCACATTGCTTGCTTTGATAGGGAGCCACCTCCATCTAATAGGGGCTGATAGGGATATGGCATCATCACAGGTTCCTGTAACTGTCCATCTTGATCATGGAAGTGAAGAAACTGCTGTTATGGACTCTCTAGAACTGGTAAGTAAAACAACTGCAGATATATCATAATTCTCCCTTTTTGGCTTCAGTTATATTTCCTGGACCAAGCAAGGGATGTAAACTGAGACAGATCATTTCAGTTTTGATCTATATTTATTTATGTAAATGTTGATGAGCAGGGCTTTGATTCAGTGATGGTTGATGGTTCCCATCTTGCATTTGAAGACAATGTAGCCTTTACAAAGAAAGTTGCAGATATCGCTCATGCCAAAGGAATGACAGTGGAGGCAGAATTGGGGCGCCTGTCGGGCACAGAAGACGGCCTCTCTGTAGAAGAATATGAAGCCCAGTTCACTGATTTAAACCAGGTTTTTGTGAACTCAGAAATCTGCTATTTAAACTCATGTTTCTGTGTTGATTCAGGTTTAGGGTTTAATGTTTAGGGTTTAAGGTTTAAGATTTATTTGGGCGAGGACTGAGATTCCATGCTCTTGATACAGGCCAGCAAATTTTTGGAGGAGACGAAGGTGGATGCTCTTGCGGTCTGCATTGGGAATGTGCATGGAAAATACCCTGCAAGTGGGCCTAAGCTAGACCTCAAGCTTCTGAAGGTACAATTGATCATACGAAGTGTCCCCACTGGGATGAAGCATAAACCCTAAACCTAAACTGTAAACCTCTTATCTTAGTTCTCAGTATATTAAAGCCACATCTTTGGTTTTGTCAGTTTATTGCATTGCAAGATTGTAGGATTCTCCCATTATTGTGATATGTTGAAGTGGTGTGTGTTTGAGTACTCACAAATCAGTGGAAATACAGGAGTTGCATGGAGTAGCTAAACAGCATAACGCTCTACTTGTGTTGCATGGCGCATCAGGAATTGATGTGGAGCTCATCAAGGTCATGCTTTCCCCCCACTGTCTTTTGTGCAACCATAGAAAAAAGTACCCTAGACAGAGAAGTATCCACAACAAAGAACATCAATGGACTTTATGGATATGAGTTTGTGGGGGCAAAAGGATGTGGATGAAAGATTTCTATTTTTATGGATTCTAAAGTTCCAAAGTGTGTGCTTTGTGGAAGAAAGATGTCTATATTATTCATGGATTCTAAAGCTCAGAATTGTGTGCTTTGTGGAAGAAAGATTTCTTCTATATATTCACAGGATTCTAAAGCTCAGAAACGTGTGTTTTGATGTTGTTTCAGGCTTGCATTGAACTTGGGGTGCGAAAGTTTAATGTCAACACAGAGGTACGGGGTGCATATATGAAAGCACTCAAAACTCCAAAAAAAGACTTGGTGGATACGATGGAGTTTGCCAAAATCGCAATGCAGGAAGTCATCATTGACAAGATACACATGTTCGGTTCTAGTGGAAAAGCCTGATAAAAACATAACTAAAACAGTTTCGATTTTTTTAAAATTTGTAAACTGGTGACAAATGCCTGCATAAACTTGGAACTATCTGCACACTCTTGATGCTGCAGTGTTCAGGGTTTAGGGTTCAAGGTTCATGGCTTATGAAATTGAATGCGACAAAGAAAGAGATTGATTTCCTTCTTCATTATTCAGAGGCTTTGATGCTAATTGGCCATTCAATAAAAAATGTGATCTTGCAAATTTGGCATCTTTACAAGAACAATGTTGGATGTACTAACTCTCAAGTGTGTCTGGAGTCTTGTGTGTAACTAAGAAAAGGTGTTGATCAAAGACAAGAAGTCAGAAGGAAATAAAAAATTTGACCTCGCCTTTCTGGAGTTCTCAAGAATTGAACGGAAATCAAAATTTGGCTCAACGAGTTCAGATGGAATTTGAGACAACAAAGGCCTCTAATAGGAGTGTGAATATTACTAGAGTTTCACACATGATTATAACTTTGGGTTTAGGGTTAGATCAGTGATCACAGTGAAATGGGATTCTTGTTTAGGGTTTTTAGGGTTTTAGGGTTTAGTAATTTACTAACAGTGACACCTGATCATTGTGTTGGGCTTAGGGTTGAGTAATGAATGACAGTGAAATCTGATTATTATTCAGGGTTTAGGGTTCAACAACTAATAACAGACAGGGACTAAAACTGTCAATGAACACCACACACTTCTTGCAAAGTTATAACTGAGCTCTCTCTCTCATGTTCAGTTTAGTGCTTTATTAGTTGGTGGACTTTTACCCTTACAATCTTGCCCCTGATTTGGGGTTTAGGATTGGGGATTTAGCTATCAATCAGATAGCCATTCATATAGCAAAAATGTAATATTCCATTGTTTTCCAGGTCTCATTGATTTGTCAAGAACAAAGGCCCAATGAAACTTTTGAGCTAACTTAATGGGGGCCCTCAAGAGAGATCTTATTTAGGAATAAAGGTTCGATGGTGTCCACAGAGAAAATGTGATGGCCAATTGGAAAGAAAATACAAATCTGTGAGAAATGAGTGCTTTCATACCTGGAGAAAATCGACTGACTCGATCGAGCTTTCTCATACAATTGATCCTGCCATCAAAATCATATCCAAACCATCAGTCAGGCTTGCTGCTGATGTGCACCCTTTGCACAAGATATCTAAGACTCATCAGAGTCTTCTTCCACAAATGTGACTTACACTTTTTATCCAGACAAAAAAACATCAGCAGAAAACACTCACAAAATTACAATTACTACTGCCATCTGTGCAGCTAGTCTTTGCACCACACTTTCAAATTTTCTCTACACATGCACCTACACTATCATGCAAGATCTCCACCCAAGACTTTCACACCAGCAAGTCTAAACCTATGGGCATAAAGACTCCCAAAATGTGACATGAAAGGTTATTGCCTGGGTCCAAGTACCATGAAAAGGAACTAGAGACAATATGAATCAATCTAACTAGAAGTTGACCAATACAGGTATCAGCAAATTGGCAACAGCCATTTGTAACAGAGAAGATTACTGCAAAGTGCCAGCTTGACCAAGACATTCTTAGCAAATAACTTGATCCTGTAACTGTCTGCAAATGTTTCCACTTTTGTGATCACCCTGTGAAAATGATGTAATCACAGCAATCAACAACACCAAAATCCAAGTATGCAAGTTAAGGGTCAAAGAGAAAAGCCACAGAAGTAATTGCTCTTGAAATTAAGTTACAAGTGTTTTAATGGTCCACATGGGAATCCACCTCTGTGGCATAGCCACAACCCAGGCATCAACTTTCTCTAACACAGTTGAACATTCTCTTCCCTACAGTTTATAGTCTCTGTCAAGTGAGGGCAACAAGCCTGTAGCAATAGATAGGGGAGTTATAGAGCTTCATCAGCAGGTGCATCATCATCATCATCATGATATATGTTCTCTGCCATTTGCCAAATTTGCAAAATGTTGTCCTCTGCCACACTGGCAATCAAAAAGTCTTCCTGTTTGTTCCATGAGAAGTCAGAAATCTTGCTAGTATGCCCCCCATGTATGAAAAGCAACTCTGGGGGCCCATCCTCCGCATCCTCTGGTGTTTGCTCATCCCCAATTCTGTCACCAATCCAATCACCCCATCTACATCAACCATGACAAGTGACAGAATCTGCAATCACTACTGACCTACTGTCAACCACAACTCCTAATCATTTCTGCTGCTTCAAATCAGACATCTCCATTCCACACCCAGAAAATATAAAACAACCAGCCTATGCAAATTTGTAGGGCAAAAGGCAGCTTGTGGGAAAAATCTTACTGATGATTGCAATAATAAGCATTTTATGGTGGTGGGTTTGAAATGTCATTACTTAGGCCACCATTGTCATGTTCATTGACTGTTCTTTGCTGCTCAAAAGTCCAAGAAATGTGCTCTGATGGTTTTACCCTCTCAACCATGTACCATGATAGATGGTGCTAGGACCACACCTTCAGGCTTGTTATTGATCAGAGGTAGATAGTCTGGGCTAATTAGTACATACCTGCTGAGATCCCACACCATAAGCCTGCGATCAGCGCCGCATGATGCAAGTATTGTCTCGTTGTTGGGACTCCATCCTATTTGAAACACTTCCTCCCTACATCACATCCTCAAAATAAATATTAACCCAAAGTTCTTTGATATTTAACATTAAAGCCTTCTAATTTAGACAACCAAATTAGTGAACCACTGGAGTTCCTCAAAACTGTCAGTTAAATCCTATCTTCCAGACCAACTCGGGACATGTTCATCACATGATAATGAAGGGGCATTGCATGATTTTCTGATTTGATCAATGTGCTCCTTAAACATTGAATAGAACCTGCCAAGGCATCTTTCCAAAAACCTGACTTGAAATCAGAAGCCTCTGGGAGACTCTTATGTGAATCATTTAGTTCATCTTTTTAACCAAAAAAAAACCCTGGTAAAAGACATAAAGAGGATGACACAGATGGAGGGGGGAGGGGGGAGGAGATAGTGGCATACGTGTGATTGACAAAGGAATGGAGACACTTTGAAAGTTTTCGCAAGTCATATAAAGCCACAGTCCGGTCAGCAGACCCCGTTGCAAGCACCCACTCATTCTTTGGATTAAAAGCCAAGCAGTTCACCTACACAACCTTGCGAAATAGGAGTTCCAGCATGTCATCTTCTTTGATCACAAAAGAATCAGGTTTTGGTTAATACAGAACAATAAAACCATACAGAAGATATGCATCCTACATTATGATGAGGAAAGAAGAGCCAAGAAAATGCTTTACAGATTTTTCAGGAACTGCAAAGCACATTTGAGAGTTTCATTAACTTGGAGCATCACAACTAAAAAACACCCTAGTCACTTCTTATAGGGCAGAACTTCAGTACATCAAAAAGTACCATACTGACTGAACTTTTGTATGTTATAAAAACTATATCAGGACCAGCAGATAACCACTAAATGTCAGAGAACATAAAAAATACACTAACAAGCAGACCAAATTGGTCTGCCCTGATGTTTCAGGGATAAACACCTAGTCATCTTTCATAGCAACCTACTACAGACCAAAGAAAATTCCCTTGAGGATAAGATCAACCATACAATGCTTCCAAGAATTTCGCATCTTCACCAACAAAGGTAAACTTACATTCTAGCTTGTAATCATCCAAAGACCTTATTGGAATGAAGTCCTAATAACACTTCAGTTTATAGTGGCAAGCAACATTAATGTCAACCCTAGGATATAAGTCAAGATTTTTCTTTTTCCTATATGTCATGATTTAGAAATTGCACAGGAAGGGCATGTACATGCCCAGACAAGTAGAGCACCTGGCTATATAGCTGCCTGTTTGATATTGGGTGCACATATATTTGGCCTGAAGTCCTACACAGAAGGCTAGTTAGATTTTAAGTGGGTTCAAAAAGTTAAGACTGGGACAGCTCACCTCTGCCTGGTGAGCCTCAATAGCATGTAGTGGCTTTTCACTGGTGGATGTTCTAGTATCCCAAATAAGGAGTTGGCGATCATCACCCACAGAACCAAAAAGATGCTCGTTTTGCACATGCCAGGCAACATCCTCTACCACCCCTACATGACCCTGTGCAAAACACACACATACATTCTTTAAATGGCACAAATCTCTAAGGAAGTTACATCACAATCCATTCACCAAAGTCCACAAACAGAATGGAGGGACTCATTCAACATGCCTACCTGATAAAGCCTGAAGACTTGTTGACACTCTAGAGTTTTACAGAGAACTTGAAGTCATGATTCACTAGATCTAAACACACTGGAAATTGCATCATGTTTAAGAATGTTCATTGATTTATGCCCTTTAGAACATGTTAGGCATCATGGAAACAGGGCCAAATAATGGGCTGATGGATCCCGAGCTAGCAAATTTTATCTTGAAAGGACCTCACTACACTGGTAATTCTATGAACCCTAAAAAAAACACTAGAATCAACCCATTCCATTACACTAGCAAAAAACCACAGAGAAGCAAAGGATGACAAGTTCACACAAAACAGACCTGGTAGATCTGCAAGGCTTCAACAACCCGGCCTTGCTTGTATGTGCCCCGGATATCCCAGAGACAGATTTGAGCGTCATCAGAGCCAGAGAGCAAATGGCCTTCTTTGGTAGGGCTCCATGAAAGACCATATCCTTCAGTCTTGTGGCCTCGTAACCTGCAGTCTGGATTACACTGTCCATCTTGAGGAGGCTTGGACGGATGCTTGCTATAGTCAAACACATAAACTTCAGCACTCACTGTCTTGGTGGCTATGTAGAAAGGATTTTGGGGCATGTATCGTGCCCTGTTCACTTCTCCTTCATGATTGATTTGCTGTACCACTTGCACCTGCCATGGTTGTCCATCATCCCCGTACCCATCATCATCAATTTCTAAGGTTTCTTCCAAAATCTTAGACCTCAATCCAAGACCTAAAAACTCCAATCAGCCAAGGACCTATTCTTTCTGCTGCAGGGTACCAGAGTTTTGAACTAAGATTGGTTTTCTCCTCCTCCATGATCACAACAAAACGGAAACCAGAAGGAAACAAAGAACAAGAAACCAAAGGGAGAAAGTGACAGCAAAAATGAAATCTTATTCTCTTCCATACCTTCCCACTCGAGCAGCCAAAGCCACCCATGTCGCCACGCTCGTCATCATACTGCCGGGCATCGTTCTCCGAGTCCTCCAAAGGCAGCTGCACTTGAGCCAGCATGAGGTAGTTAGGCTCGTTCTCGCTGGTATGCGTGCCGACGATGAGCCGCTGCGAGGAGTAGTCTTTCCCAGCGGGCTCGTCGCCGCCCAGTGGCAGCCATTGGACTGTGAGGCTGGGCCACTCGAGCGCATGCGTAATGACCAAATCGTAGAGAAACGGCGTGTTTTTCTTCCATATCTTGTATTCCTCGTTCACCAGCCGCTCCTCCATTTCGTCTCGCAATTCCTCGTCCTCGTCCTTGGCCATGGGAGCGGAGCTCCGCGATTGCAGCAGCCGTGCATCCGTCGCTCCCGCGCGATCTGACGGAAGGGGGCGCGAGCGCGCGTTTGTATGGAGACACCGAATGTTCTTCCCGCCCTTCGCCTCCGTTCCGCGGTCTGGAATGGCCGAGGACGAGCCCGTTCCGGCGTTTTAGGTCTACCCCACCAGCTCCAGCCCATTCCAGTATGTAACTCACCCAGCAATAGTCTTGTCACTCCAATTGTCCCATTTTGTTGATATGAACGCTTCTCTTCCTCTAGTAGGTAACCATGTTCGAGCTTGATGTAAAGAGAAAGAACAAAGAACTTGATGTTTTTGAGTGAAGAAGAAGTAGTTCCAAAGTAGACACACATATGGAAAGTAAATGTCTTTTAGTTTGTAGAAGTGACTTGTATTTTAAGGAGTAGCAAGCAACTCAAAAAAACAAGCTCTTGATTTTAAATTCAAAGTTTGTGGCTTCAAACCATGTGGATTTGTGTGCCCTAATTTTTTTCGGATACACAACAAAAAACACATCGTTAAGACACATCTTTAACTATTAGATATGAAAAGACACATTGTTTCTGGGTGGAAATGTATCTTCCCACTGCTACTAATTTTAGAAAATTGCAAAGGAGGAGGAGGAAGCAATATGTTATTGTTCACAATAGTCTTGTTGCTCCAATTGTCCCATTCTGTCAACACAAACGCTTCTCTTCCTCTAGTAGATAACCATGTTCGAGCTCGATGTAAAATGAAAGAACAAAGAACTTGATGTTTCTAAATGAAGAAGAAGAAGATCCAAAATAGACATACATGTGGAAAGTAAGTGTTTTTCAATTTGCAGAAGTGACTTCTTTTTTGAAGAGCAACAAGCAACTCAAAAAACAAGCTCTTGATTTTAAATCCAAAGTTTGTGGCTTCAAGTCATGTATATTTGTGCGCCTTAATTTTTTTTGGATACGAAAAGACACATTGTTAAGACACATCTTTAATTATTAGATTTGAAAAGACACATTGTTTCTATGTGGAAATGCATTTCCCCATTCTTGCTAATTTTAGAAGATTGTAAATGAGGAGGAGGAAGCAATATGTTGTTGTTCACAATAGTCTCATCGCTCCAATTGTCCCATTTTGTCAACACGAATATTTCTTTTCTTCTAGTAGGTAACCATGTCCGAGTTTGACATAAAGAAAAAACAAAGAACCTGATGTTTTTAAATGAAGAAGAAGAAGTTCCAAAATAGACACACATATGGAAAGTAAATGTCTTTTAGTTTGCAAAAATGACTTGTTTTCTAAGGAGTAGCAAAGCAATTCAGAAAACAAGCTCTTTATTTTCTTTTTTGTAAAATTTTGGACATTCTACACTATCTTATGGCACACAAGTTTGCATATTGTTAGCCATCATTTATTTAGTTTGCAATGGTCTCATCGTGTAGCAAGCAAAACAAAAAGCTATAACACCAACTGAAGAATATCATTACTATAGGAGTAGTGGAAAAGGAAGGCAACAGGAAAGTTCATTTAAGACCCAAGAGTTTGTTGCATGAGGGTGGGCAAAAGTTCAAATAGTTTAAAGTTAGGCTATGTCCAATAAAATGTGCTTGAGAGATTGCAAATGCTTGTCCCTGAACTAGAAAAAAACTTATGGAATAATAGATGATGGATCAACCTATGCTAGCTACAAATTACATTATTATTAGTATTATAAGTAATCAATTATGAAGTATTATTAAACTAATATAATAATTATTAGGAAATATTAATATATAGTTTTATATTTTTATATTTCCAATTTATAATTGATATTTGTTAATTATTAATAATTCAATCATTATAATAAATGAATGATATGTTAGTTAAAATAGAAATCTAATAAATTATTATACAAATGCAGAAATTATTTTTGAAGGAAATATATACTTATTAAAAATATATATTATATATTATTTTAATAGTTCATATATGAATGAAAAAATAATATGAATACTAAAAATAAATTAGTTAACCTTGGCTACCAACTAACTACAATAATAGTTGAATTAATTTTATTGCTATTATTAAATATTTACATTTGTATTTATTATTAACTATATAAATGAAAATAATTACGGGAATAATTATAATAAACTACTTAACCTAGGATAGGTTTTAATTATATTATTAAATATTTAAAAACTAGTACTCAATATTTATAATTAATATTTAATAATGATTAAATATTGAATATTTCAGTTATTATATTAATTTATTTGGTCACGAAATAATAATTTATTAGTTATTAATAATTTTCTAATTATTTCAATATTAGCCAATTACTAGTTAATTAAATTGGTTGATAGATTATTATAATTAATATATATTTAAAATTAGATAGTATTACTATTTATCTAGCTAATACATTTAGTAATATTTAATAATATAATTAATTCAGTAATCAAAAGCTATTGATGATTATTACTATAAATAATTAGTTTGTTGGATAGTTTATAAAGTGAATTAGTTAGTTTTTAGTTTAGTTCTTAATTAATTAATGAGCAAGTTTATTATTTTAAAAATCTATATTGTATTCATTAAACAATTAGTAATTTTATTAATTAATCCGTTAATTTATTAATTAATCAATTAGCTAATTAATTAGCTAGTTAATTATCATTAACCTATTTATTTTGAAAAGTATATAAACAAGGTGTTTTGTCTCACATTTTCATATTTAAAAAGATGGGCATATGGGATGAATCAATTAAAATGACTTAACCCAAAATAAAACATAAATATTCATGTATTTACATTTAAGTACCTACTTCCTTAACTTACCTACCTATTTTTTTACCTACCTACCTACCTAAGTAGGTATTTGGCCTAGGTAGGTAAATAAGTCCTATCTATATAGATGTTTAACCTAGATGAGTAGGTAGGTACCTAGTTCAACTTACATACCTAAATATTGATTTAAATATAATTTGAAAAAAATCAATTAATATGCCCGTGGCAAATTTCTATTACACCACGTGTCATAATCTAAACCATCCAAACATAAAAATTAAATGTCTTAGATTATTTCAAAATAATAAAAAAATATTTTTAATTATTAAAAGTTGGGACACATGACAACACATAACTTGTTCCCATTGTTCACCAAAAAAATCACATCTTAGTTGCAAACGATAATATGTATATGGCCAATCAAAGGATGAAGGCATATTTTGTTAATTTTTTCTTTCATCCAAAATTTGTTGTCATTTACAACTAATGTTAATGCGACTTGTCCAATGTGATTATTGAGATTTTAGTTGCAAATGTCACTTGCAACTAAAAATTAATCACATGGATTAATTGCAAAATGGCCATTTTCTACTAGTGTGTGGTTCTATGATCATGATTCGCATTTTTTGTTAACATATGCAACCAAAAGGGCTATTTTTCTACATTATGACAAAGAAGAATACTTTGTGGACCCTTGCTAATCAGCATGATAATCAAACATTTATTATGCAACTTTTTTGGTTAAAAAATCCGAATTAACCTCACAAAATTGCAAATGTTTAGGAGAACTCACTACCATTTCACTAATACAAGCATTGGGTGGAGATGAAAGATGGGTTGATCAATTTCTTGCACAACATATAACAATTGCTTGTTATTTCATGATTTTTTTCATGTATTTGATTAACCCTCGAATAGCATGTGGGTCCATTCACAATTGGGGTACTAAAAAAAAATGTATAACTGAAAAAAGATTACAAATGACAACTTTTGATTTTTGTTTATTTTACATTATTATAATTATAATGGATTGTTGTATGCCAATAGATAAAATGATATATTCTTAAATTAATAAAAATATTTTAAAATAATTTGGATACTATGTTAATGTCTTTTTGAATCATGTAAATTAAAGGAATCAAGTGTTTAAAATACTTTTTTTTAAAAATAATCAAAAGGAAGGTATAAAATCATACAATTGATTAAAAAATAATTGTAAAACAAAAACATGCCCCGTTCTATGAAAGTACATGTTCATTGGATGAACTTGATGAAAAACCAAATCATTCAAAATTTTCAAAGTCTTAAAATTTTGAATGAAAGGGCTATAAGGCAAAAAAATCATTTTTTTAAACCATTTGATAAAGAAATTATGTTCAATGGGTTCAAAATGTTTAACTTTAGATGCAAGACACATGTGAAGGAAATAAACATGCTAGAAAACATGTTTGGTTTCCATTGAAATTCATTTTGGATTTTTTTAGGGCTTTCTGCACTTTTGGCATTAAACTAAAATATTCATACACAATTATGTATGATTATGAAAAATCATCATTAACACATGAACTATCTCATATTGGACTATTCAATTTTTCTCACTTAAGTTTGTTTCGTGTAAATGTTATTTGGAAAAATTAACTTTAAAAAATCCTTAAATTATTTTTTTGTTTTTGGTACCCCAATTGTGAATGGACCCATGTGAGATTTTTTTCACACCCTCCATTTTAGTTTGAACAACTTCTTATCCCGTAGCCATCAAGGTATATATTTCCCCTCTTTCCGTAAGGTAATTAACATCTTTGAAATTTTCTCTATTTTTTTTTCAATTTCCTTATCCAATGGTCTAATACTAATTAGTCATTATGATATGAAAATGTTGGTAGATCATTTCTCAGAGTGTGTGGATAAACATGCATTCCATTCATATGGTGATTTCATAAGTCAACATGGTGGTAAGTTTTTAACATGACTTTATAGGGAGATCTTATATATTTCATTCTTAGGTGTATGTTTAGAAATAGTATGATTTGTCTAGCACATGAATAGGCATGTTGTTGGAATCTAGTGTCATATTGACATCATCTTCTCCCATACTTATTTTGTCCAAGGTGCACGAGATTACATTTCTTTTGGATGATGACATTGCACATTATTGTTGCAAAATACTTGAAAACATGAACTTTCACATTGGGAACCTTGGATTGCAAATCTAGATCCACATAAAGTAAGTAGTGAAAGATCGTGTTCTTGTGTTTTCTGTAGGTATAATCACAGTTAGGGTTTTGAAAGCATTGATGGAATGTGGGTTGCAAGTATTTATTATTCACTTTCACAAAAGGTGCGTAAAGGTTGAATGAACTTGAGATATTTGTTCTTGTTCTTACTACATCATTCCATGATTTTGATTGCCTATTCTCACTAATGCATTCAAGTTACTATGAATGATCCTATTGCACTTTGGTACAATGATAAAATTGTGTTGGAAAGTCATCATGTTGCTACCACTTTCTTAACCATGAAGGTAGTAGCATGTATCTTTCAGTTTAAGTTTTTGCTAGACCAAACATTGCATGTCAATTGATTTGAGTTTGTTGTTGTGTCTTAGGTTGTAGAGAACCCTTGGAATTGAAATAGAGTATGTTAGCTAAACTTTGAGTTATGCTATAAATAAACTATGCACTTTTATGTGTTGAATGAGAAAACATTCTTTGAAGTTTGCATTCGTAGGAGATTCTAAGAACATAATTATTTGTAAAGCCCGTTGAGCTTTTGTTGCACATCATGTATGTGTCCCTTGGAATACGTGTTTGTTGAAATTTTGACATGCAACAACGTTATAATTCATCAATATTGTAGGTCCAAATAAAGTGCAATTCATAGCATTTGTTGGACTATGCAGAATGTTGTCAAATTATGCATTGGCTTTCTAGAGAACATGTAACCACATGTTAAATATGGCTAAATTTATAGTCCTCTTGCTAGATATCGAGACCTCAACTTTCAATAAAAGTTTAATTCTTTGTTCTTTCACACCTTGTTGTGTGGATCAATCATTGACATCAAGCAATCATGTAAGGGCAAGAAGTAATGAAGATGATTAGATCATTAAATGAGACACATTAACAACACTTTCACAAGCTTGTGGTTTCATGTATTTTGGCCACATATATGGGCTTGAATGCTGAAATCCCTAGTTATTTTACAACAAGGCTTGGAGATTCTCACCCTTTTGAACCTTCAGTTCCATATGTGCCACTAGAAGCAAAGCCACACAAAAAGGATGGTTCCATTATCTCACCAAAGTTTGTTCAACTTGAAGGTACAATTCACCTTTTAACAAAAGGTTGTTCATAATATTGGTGATTAAATTGTTTTTACAAATTTGGGAATTTTTCTTATTTTCATGAAAAAAATGGATATTTCACTAGGTCTTTTCTTTTGCAGAATTAACACATGGTGCAGAAAACGTTTTAGATTATCAATTAGGAATGGCAACAAAGGAAGATCCCATAGTGCAAGCATTAGAGGCCAACTTTAAACAAAAGGACCGCCTATAGAAGGTATTTACCAATATGGAAGTTCAAATAAAAGCGATAATGGACATGACCATGGTGTGAAAAAACTTTGAAGATTACTTTGCATATCTTGACTGGAGTTTGCAGTAGCAATTCCAAGATCTAATCGTCAAGGAACAAGAACAAGAACAAGCAACTACAAGAACCCCTTGACAAAAGGGAATAAGTTGTGTTCGCAAAAAAACAGCCATGTTTTTTAAGGTATAAAAACAGAAAGACTCTGCTATTGTTTCCTTGTTTGAACCATTCCATGTGGCTTTTGAAGAATTGTTTGTCACACATATAATGGTGTTTTATGTGTCTAATTTTCTTGAATAGACTTGGTCTTAGTGAAGAAGCCCATTATTGCTATATGTTTAGCAAGTGGTGATTATGATCATAGGTGTATCAAGAAAAATGTTCCCTACATTTGCATTTTTATTGAATCCACCCTTGGGAATTTAATCAACTATATGTGTTACGAGTGTTTATTTCGCATCTATTCAATTCTACTTTGAATCTACCTTGGAATCTTATGAATTTTTGTAGAGTTTTCTAGCCCATTGAATATTAAGTTTCCCAATAGTTTCCCTTCAATTAATCCAAAGTTTTCCCCCCCAGTCATGGGGTTTTAGTAAATAATAAGTATGATTTATTATTATTATTATTATTTTGCAATAGATAAATTGTGAGTGTTAATTTTGATGAATTTAGCTATTTTTTGCAATTTTTTGCCAACTTTTTGATTAAATTTTTTTTTGGGGGAAAAAAACCCAAAAAGAAACCCTAGTAGGCTAGTAAGTCTTTAGCAAATTTAGTAACATAATTAATATCAATGTATGTAGAATGGTTTTTTTCTTTTTTTTCAATTTAAATAATTAACAAATTTGTGAAATCAAAAAGTTGGAATTTTTTTTTTTAATTTAGCAAAATTAGTTGAATTCACATTTTTAAAAATCCCAATTTTTTGTTTTAAAAAAAACAAAATGTTCAAGAAGAACACATTCGCATGGAATGTTTAATTCCATTTTATTATTTAATGTGACCTTTGCCATTTAGTACATATTGTAATGTGATTTTACAAAGTATTGTAGATTTAGTCACATGGATAACACCAATAAAATTTATTTAAAAAAAATTAATTCATTTTTATAATTTGGGGGGGGGGGTCTTGATGTTTTGAAAAAAATGGACATACCACATAAAGATTTTCACTTTTGTGTAGTTTACAATTTATGAAGAAAAATTTCAAATCTCATGGAATGACACCTTGCTTCCCATATAGAAGAAAATAATAATATAATTAAGTTTAAGCTATTTTTTATTGTTCAATTTTTAAAAAATTGCAATAAATCCAATATTTGTAGCACCAACCACACAATCATGGGTCCATGTAGGGTTTTGAAATAGAATATTTATGATTAATAACCTATTACCTTAAGATCAATAACCCTTAGATGCCACATAGGGCAACTTTTCATCTACCTTTAGATTTGAAAAAAAAAATGTTATAGTGATAGTTGTCGCAATTTTTTCTCAAACCAATTGTCTCCTTCTTTATTAGAATATCCCTCTATGCATGTAGTGTTTGTGTTTCTTTATAAAAAATCAATGCTATCATGTGAAGATGGTTTAACTATATTTCTTTCAATCTCTTTCTCTTTGTGTGTTGTGTTTGTGTTTGTCTACAAAAGTTCAATGCCATTGTCATTACATCATTACATAGTCATTGCTTTGGATGTTTCTTAGTTTCCTTTTTTCTTTGTGTTATGTCTATTTACAAAAGCTCACTCCCATTGTTATCGCATCACTCCATCATTGTCACTTGGGAAGAACATGAGGTTTGAATATCTTTTCCATTATCGTTGTTCAAGAAGAACAAAAGCTAGTGCTCCCCATTGCCGTTGTAACGAACATGAAAACAACCAAGTTTACATGATTTCTTAAACCAAAACGAGAACACAAGTGAATTTGTTTCAAATTTAGACTATGAAACAAGAAAAATAAGAAAAAAAACATGACATGTGTGAGGCAATAATCCAACATGATTTTATTGTAAAAATGGAACAAAAACAAAACAAGGCTATGACATATGAAAATGTTCAACAAACTAAAAGTAATTAAGGGCCTTACTTCTATTTGTACCCTTTGGGGATCTAATTCAATAAAGCTTCCATGGAAATTTTGTCCCCATGTGTGGCCCATGAATAGACTAAAAGTGAACTAAAAATGAATTAAGAATGAACTGACAATTAACTAACAATTAAGAATGAATTTGATAAAAACCACAACAAAGATTAGGTAGCTAATATTTGAAGAGCTAGGAAACATGCATGCAAAATTCATTCATGTGAATGGAATGTCTAGAAATGAACAATTGCCATTTTGGTTGAATGTTTCCACCTTACGCACATTACCAAACATTTTCAAAGATTCAATTATCAACAAAAGCATGGTTGGCAAGTCAAACTAACATTCGTTTTATGAATATGGGTACTCTCTTAACCCTACTATGAATTCACAAGCATGAAAAGCTCACGTTGTGGTGTACCAAATACACAATCAACCCATCTAAATGGTTCTTTCAAAGTGTTAAAGTTTAAATATTTGCTATATCATTGCAAATTCCTTTTATCCCTTCTCCCTTTGTCTAACCTTTAGGTAGGTTTGAAAATATGGAAAATGTTGGAATTTCAAAAGCTCTCATTTGTTTTGTGTGATTATGATAGTGGAGGACGAAGAACAAACATGTGTTACCCCCTCCCGCCCCCAAACAAAATAATAATAATAAAGAAAGGAAAGAAGGGAAAATTAAAAAACACACAAAACCTTAGATGTGTTACCTACCCTTAAACCCAAATCATCATTGAAGAGTTTTTTTTTTCATGTCGAGTATTTTGTTAATAATTTTTTCACTTGTCCTAAAAATTTATCTTGAAGGACAAATTGCCCTCACTAGTTGTTTGCCACAAATTTTGGTGACATATTATAATATTATCTATGCCATATTATTTTATATTACTCCCATTGGTGCATATCCTTGGCCCTACCCAACAACAAAAAACCTACCATGGGGGCTTTAGAAGAAAATGAATGCTTTATTTTCATTCCATAACTATTAGAAATCACAATGAAGCCCAATTCCCAAACCAATTTTCCCAGTGGAAAGCAATGAACATGGATAGTCATTTATGCAAAAATCTACTAGGTAACATATTAATACATAATTCAATAGATAAATAAATAGATAATTATAATACTATCATTAATAAAAGTGAAGTTTAAATTATAGGTACTCTATTTAATTATAGTTTATGTAACTAATGTAATTTTGAATATTTTAATTATAATAAAATTTACAATAACTTGTAGTGAATTTATGATAGTAATTTCATTGGTATGATTTAAATTAATTTAATTCTTTAAATTTGAAATAATATAGTTATTATAATCTAGATTAATTTAATTATTGTCATGTTAAGTACTCTCATTAAAGTATTTTAAGTGCTTTAAATTATGACAAAAATTTATAGAATTTGTAGCTATCATTTAAAATAATTAAATTAAATTTCAGTAAATAAATTACTGAAATTAAAGTAATTTAATTACTTTTACAATATAATTTCAGTAAATTTATAATTTAATTTTTATTAAAATTTTATTGTAATTTACAGTAATTTACTTCTTTTTTTGGGAAAATTTAATTCACAATCTTTTAAACTATAATTTACAAATTTTTAATTATTATTGTAATTTATTTAATTTTCATTAAGTGTCCAATTGACATGATCTACAAGCTTAATAGGTAGATGGTACCACCAACATTCAAAAAAAGAAAAACAAACACTAAGGACTCAAGGCCCATGAGTGCCCTTTATTTCTAGAATGGCTCTTTTCAACAATTTTCATTGGTCCACATACCATGTAGTATCTATTGAAATAAAAACTCCCTAATCTAATTTTCATTTCCAAAATCCAATAAGGGGTACTTCCATACTTTCCATTGGTTGATTGGCCCTATAGTTGCTAAAAAAACCATTCCTTGCATATCATTTACAAGTGTCCAAACTTTAAATTGTCGAGCTAAGGAAACAACCAATTGTAAAATTATTACTTTAACAAATATATATTTCTAGGGGGTCTTTTTCACATTCTCGATGGTCTAAAAACCCTCGCTACCTCTAAAGAAAAGAAAATATTATTACACACAATCATGGGCACAAACTTCTTCAAGGGGTTCTTGGGCATTTGTGATTGGTGCATGAACAAAAAATGACCCACAATTGGTCTTGGTTCCAAGTTTAAAATGTGGAAAAATCATTGTAAATCAACATGTCATTAAACATAACATGCAAGTAATAAAATAAAATTTGTAACACATTAAAAAATAGAATTGATAGGTTTTCAAGAGTCTTATTAAGGGTGTAATGGTGTAATCTCCCCAAAAAAATTATTATTTTGTGGAGGCAATAGTCATATGATATGTATATAACAACATTTCTTGCAAATATTTTTTTGTTTTTTGCCACATCCCATATGCTAGTAGCTTTCCCCCTCTATGGGTCATGCCACAAAAAAGAATTCTCATCCTATCTCTCGTTCCTTGATAATGTCAAATATTTTCAAAATTGATGTAATATTTTTTTCAATTCATAAAAGATACCTAATTCACAAACTAACAATTTGGCTTCGATGCCATGTTTTAAATTCAATAAGGAGAAAACATGGTCAATGACGAATGACAATTGCTTTTTCTTTTCCTTTGCTCCTTGTAAAGTGAAGAAATTTGGGACTTTCAAAAAGAATAAATGTACATATTTAGGTCTAGATGTTTTCTTATTACATCCAACTTGCGAATTGGGAACCGCAACATCATATTGTCAAAACCTTTAATCACGCCTCAAAAAAGTTACCCCCTTTAAGAAAGGTTATATATATTAATAGATTTTGAATTTGAAATCTTATGATAAGATATTTCCATTGTTTAAACATTCGATTATATATATTCTTGAATTACATTGTTTTCAATTACAAAGTGAAGGTATTGAAGTGATAAAATCATACATATTCTATAATAAAAACATTTACTAGAACTGACTAAACCATTTTATCAAATTAGGTAGAATATATAAATGTTTGTTTGAAGACATTTAACCCATAAGTTTGACTTACTTGTTTTATACTTGATTTCGATAATTGATGCATTCAAACCTTGGCATTTTCATATACATTAACTGTCACAAAATATTTTGCATACACATTAATTTCAACATTTGTTTCTCCATGGACATGTCCTAATTCATCACGTCTTTCAAATTTTGTTTATACTTATGAATTAGAGATGACTTGTTCAAATGCCAAATAAAATTATATATTTGATAACATACCGTCCATGATATTAACAAGCATGACTACTGGAAGTTTAGCTAAATTAATAAAGATAATGAACCCAAAGCCCATGAAAAGTTTGATTAATGGCAAATGTTTTTTGTACACATGTTAAAATGTTTGCAACCATATGTAGGTGAAAGCACACTACAAGGGGCCAAAAGTGTTGCCACATTGTACTATTTTCCAAGGGCGTCCATGTTTAAACCTCAACCACAGTAATATTGGAGCATATTTTTCCAAAATTTTTGCATAATATAGTAAACCATAACACAAAAAAAATCAAAAAAAATTTTATTTTTATTTTTCCAACTTATATTGCATGATTCCAAAATATATTTGTGACAAAAAAATGTACATCACTATGCATTAAAAAATGTAAATATATTCAAAAAATGATTGAAATGATTTTTAGTCTTTAAGAAATTTGTAGCATCCATTGAACATTGTGATTCCATATGATTGGAATAAGTTTGTGAACCATTTGAAGAGTTTGATAATTATCATATCACAAATGGGTGTTTTTGGGGGTGATGACCATAAGTATGCAGTAAATTAACATTTTGACAAACTATCATTTTCAAAAGGAAGATGATAAAATATGTGAGGTGGGTTATTTTTAAAATTTTCATTTCAAACATTTTTTGGTTGACTAATTCAAATTTAAAGTTAATGTAATCTAAAAATAAAAACATGTTATATTATATTATATATACCATAAATATACCCATTATTCCTTGAATTTATTTTTAAAATTTCTCAAATACTATTAAATATCATTACACTAAAAGTGAAACCCAAAATTAAATTACAATTTTTTTTATAGAAATATACATTACATACATGTCATGAAACTGCCTAAAATGGCCCCCCTGTAGTGTGCTTTCACCCATGTATGGTTTCCATTATTGACCACCTATTACAACATTCGCACTATTGTTATCCATTTTCGATGATGGGTTAAATTTGCAACATCCCTTCATAAGTTGTATGTACAAATGTTCCCAAATTTTTGCATGATTTGGATTTGGTTGTTTTTTTGTGGTACAAGTTTGGATATGGGCCTTAGGGTTTGAAGTTTAGGGTTTGCTAGAAAACGTTTTGCCAAGTTTTCCAAAGTTATGTTAAGGTTATAAAATTATGCCAAGTGATGCCGGAAATTTGAATTTGTGCCAAAATTATCAACTTATGCCTAGTTTTGCCAACATTATGTAGTTTTGCCAAATTATGCCAAAGTTATCAAGTTATGTTAAGTTATGCCAAAGTTATCGAGTTATGCCAAGTTATGCCAAAGTTATTGAATTATGCAAAATTATGTCAAAATTGTGAAGTTTTGTGAAATTATGACAAATTTTTTGAGTTATGACAAATTATGGCAAGGTTTCCAAGTTTTGCCAAAATTATGCTGAAGTTATGCCAAAGTTATGCAATTTTCCCGAAATTTTGCTGAGATTTACCCAAGTTATGCCAAAACTATGTAGAATTTTGTTAAAATTATGCCAAAATTATGCCAAGTGGTGCCAAAGTTACGAAATTATGCTAAAATTATGTTGAGTTATGCCAAAGTTATGAAATTATCATTTATGCCAAAGTTATGTCAAGTTATGCCAATTTATAAGGTTTTGTTAAAGTTATGCCAAAGTTTTGAAAATTTGCCAAATTATGCCAAAGATATCAAATTTTGTTGAGTCATGCTAAAGTTATCAAATTTTGTCGAATTATGTCAAAGTTATGAAATTTTGCTCAAGTTATGCCAATGTTATCAAGTTTTATTAAGTTATGCTAGCCAAAGTTATTAAGTTTTGCCAAGTTATGTTGAAGTTATGAAACTTTGCTCATGTCAAAGTTTTCAAGTTTTGTAATAATTATGGTGTAGTTATGTCAAAGATTTTAAGTTATGTCAAAGTTATGTCAAACTTTTAAAGTTTTGTTAGAATTATTTCAAAGATTTTAAGTTTTGTGGGATTCTATTGAAAATTTTAAGTTTTGTTGAATTATGTCAAAGTTTTAAACTTTTGTCAAAGTTATGCCAAGGATTTAAAGTTTTGTCTAATGTATTGGTCTTTTCAATTAATTAAAAGTTTTGCCATGTAAAAATAGCCAAAACATTTAGAGGTTTTTTCCATTTGTGTGGCCCTATGGTTTAGTTATTAATTTGATTAAGATATTTCATTTTATGTATGATTTAAAATTTAATTATACATTAACGAAAAAAAAATGTCAACAAAAGTCAACAAATGAAAAACCTTGACCCCCCTTTTCCCCCTTCACCTACCATGCATTATGGGGTTTATACACACAAATACAATGGTGTGATGAAGAATATAAATAGTGGGTAAAAGGTTTGGTTTATATCCCATATTTTTTGTTTCCATTTCCATGACCTTAAACTATGAAGGTTAGGTTTGTTTGTGTTTTGTATGTTTCTTTTCAAATGTTCTTTATAAAAATCAAGTCAAAAGGTCTCTTGTTAAGGGTAAAAATTCCTAAGCTAATTAATGTTATAGGCATCTTAATAATTAAAAAATTATTAGTGGTAGTAATCTACAATTTTTTATCAAAGGATGAAACTAATGGAATAAGTTAGATAAATGAAAATTTTTAAAAAAGAAAGATTGGTTATTCAACCAACTAATGGGATGTGTGGAAAAAATTAGGATAAGGATAACAAACGCCTATTTTTATGGAAGGCATACGGACCTTGTGTGGTATTGGAAACAAAAGCATTAGGATGAAGATAAAAAGGGATTGTCTCGGAGGACTCCCAAGTCCCATTTTCGGGAGTGTGAGTGGCGACCTCACACTTCCTTCAAAGTGGGGTTGCGATAATTTTGTTTAACATTGATTTCATTCATGGATGAACTAAATAATTTTTTTCGCATAAAGTTATTAAGGGATGTAATTTGCAATGATTGGAATTATTTTTGTACCATGGATTTAATAAAAAATTATAAATTCACCATTCACAAAAACGAGGATATGAATTTTTCTATGGTTTATTGAAGGTGCAATTTAATCTATATTTTATTTTATTAGTGCTATATATTTATAAATATTTTTTAAAAACTACATGATAAGTCACACTAAAATTTATTGTTTTGTTTTAAATAGGAAACCAACATGGACATGGTGTTAGAGGTCATTTTGTCCTCTTGGGTTATGGGTTATTTTTTCAATTCTAAAGTGACACCATTTTATTAATGAATTTTTGTTTTTGATTCATTATATGACATTTGTTCTCGATCAAAAGACCTAATATGGTTGTGCTATATTTGTTTGACAACGAACATTGAAATAATATGTTTTAAAGTTTTAAAATTTGATAAAAGGTCACAAAAGATATGGATGAAATGTTATGGAAGGTTAATGTCGTTCAACAACGAAGTTTAACAATTCAAAAGTGACAAAACCCACCATTTTGAATAATAAAAAAATAATTTTTAGAAGTAACACTTTTCATTAAATATTCTATTGATTGCATTGAGGTTGCATAAAATACATGTTAACAAAAGTCCTACATGAAATTTATATTGTAATACTATTAACTAAAATTGGCACAACTTTTAACATTTGAAATTTTCTTACATTATATCATAACATAAAACATTTCCTTATAAATGTGTTTTTTCATGTCTTTAATCTTAGTTATATAATGTCGTTCAAATAAATTAAACCACAAGTGTGTTCCCATTATTTTATTTTTTGTTTCAAATAATCATATTGATTGGCCCCATTACTAATTTTTTTGAAACATGGAGATTTTTCCTACATGCAATTATTTTTCTATTTGCATTTTCAAAACTACATGTGGTCCCATTTGTTCCATTCTTGTAAAATGGTTTTTTCCAAAAATTAAATTTAGGCCAAATTATAACGAATAGATAATGAAAACACCATGGGGAATACTTTATGAATTTGGGAACCCTTTGGGAGTTAAATTGATTTCTATGGGGTTCAAAACATTTAAAGGAGTCACAAAAGGCATCAAATATCAAATTATATAAAAAGAAATTAGAGATTTATTTATTTATTGTTAATTGAAACTATGTTAATCATGGCACATTTTTCCTTTTCAACACACATGAATGTTAAAAAATTCAAATTAAAAATTCATTTGATTTAATTTAAAATTTCGACTTAGTTAAATTTTTTAAAAAGTGAATATTTTTATTATTAAAAAATGATTTTTTCATAAAATCTACAACCATTGGCCTTCATCAACATGATATTGTCTCTAATTGAACTAAACAAAAATCACTTTGTATGTTTAAATTTTTAAAAAAATCAATGGCCGATCTTGAAGTAAATTTAATTCCCAATCATCACATCCAAACTCTGATAATGTTTTATCCATCAATTATCGTGTTATAGCTTCAATTACACTTGTTGGAGTTGATGTTCCATGTATCTGTCACTCTATCCAATAGCCTGACAAACAAAAATGTAAACATTTTTTACTTGAATAAATGGTGCATGTTCATTTCTTCCATGAATTTTTGTTGCAAATGTTAATATATAAAATTGACATTAATAAAAAAACCTATTTAGGGCACATGACCTAATATTAAAAGACGTACCCAATGTGTTTTTCAAGCCTTCAATCCGTAATAAATCCAATTCATTATAAAGTCAATGTCCATTAATCACCATTTTTATATGAATAATAATTGTAATTTTAATGCTTGAAAGGTGACTATTAAACATATCATCTATCATCATTTTCTAATGTTCCATCAAATTTTGCAATTAGCTTAATCTAGTACGCATCGTGCACATAGTAGCTAACATATCATTTAATATATTTGTATCATAAAAAAAAATTCATGACATAATACTTAATAAATTTTGAATTTAACTATATGTTGGTCAGTAATTGGTTTAAAATTTAAAGACCTATAGCCCTACACATTGCACATCTCGTGCACAATATCTTCCCTAAACATGTGGGTCTCACATTACATTTTAATTAAACTTGTAAAACTATAATCCATTTGTAGGAAATTAGACCACATAATCAAATGCAATATTTTGTACTAATATAAAAGAACCCATCTTTACATGATATTATTGTATGAAATGATCAATCATGGGTTGTACATTTGAAATCTCTCACTTCATCCCAAAAAATAAAATTTAACATATTTTGGCACCTAAAAAATGCAAAGTATCCAACACGGTTGAAATAAAAACATTAACTAAGTTCCATGATAATGTTAAACTATTGGAATTACAAATCAATGTCATACCAAAAGCAAGGTGTATAATATTCACCAACTCATTTTTGAATTCACCCTTTCTATGCACATTCATCTTTCTTATACACCTTCATCACTATCTGATTATAAATCACATGAAGCCAATCATCAAACTTTGAACGATTTTTCACTTGTACTTTTCGATTCGTTGAACAAGCCATAATCCCAAATTATTTTAATAAATCTTTTGTAAACATCATGAAACAATATGTATGAAAATTCATATACTTTGGATCATTGATTTTTGAATATTTCAACAAATTAGTGCATGGTCCATTAAGAGGAAAATTAAAGCAAAATAGCACGGCCCCATCTGAGCTCGCTCTTAGTGGGGGGTTGAGATGTGCCGGACCTTCCTGGGGCCTGACTAAGTTCGTGTTGCAAACTTTGGCATGATGCTCGAACTTGTGACATTTCTTACATTGGTTTGGCAAACCAAAGTAGAGGATTTTTTGGTTGATGGTGTTTACGGTGTCGGCGCGCTCAGACATAGATGAGATTCTAATGAATCCCGCTAATTTGGAGATATCATGGACGTCCACCGTGACCATGGGGCCAGCCGGGCTCTTAATGTAAAAGTTCGTAGCTTCTATATCCAGTACTTCTTCGAGCTTACTGGCCATTATGGTGAGGGCTTTTGCATTCCTGAATTGTTCGCGCAAATCAGGGAATTGCACTTTGATTGTGTGCGTTAGGAGCGCTTCCGCTCCTTGAGCACTAGCGTCGAAATCCGGCGAAAACCTGGAAAAAGAGAGGCTGAGCCCGTTCCAATCCATAGTGGTAAGCTTCCTAGTTACTATTGCCCTTTCCTTGCTATCGAAGAGAATCAGGAAGTAACCTCTTGTCAAGAGCGTGGTGGAGGCGAAGGAGGTGGGCAGATGGAGTTTCAGACATTCGTGAAGAGCTTTGAACGAAGCTCTTCCCCTTAATGTCCGCCTAATAACGGTTCTACGAGCTTTTTTTGCAGCTGTGCCCTGCATCTCTATCACCATCTCGGTGGGGAACTCCGTTTCTAATTTTATGCTCGGATCCACTAACAATGGGCCTTGGGGATCCACTTTCATGGGGGCAGTCGGTCCTGGTCCGTTGCTTTGATGCGTGGTCAGAGCACCGTTGGGTGGAGTGGCCAAAGTGATGGTTGGTCTACCTCTTGAGGCACTTGTCTCTTGCTTGGGTCTGATTTTTTAGCCGGGAGCCCTCCCCTTGCTACCCTCCTTTCGGCAGTAGAGCCCCGGAATTTCGAGCTTTGACCCTTGCCCGCTACTACCAAAAACAATTCAGGAATGCGGGAAAGAGGAGTACAGGTTTTGGGAAAAACCTGAGAATGGGAGGAGTTACCTTGAGCCCCGGTTACTTCCTTTGCGCTTTGCGTTGAAGCCTCTCGATGGGAGCTCGGCGAAGATGGCCATTGAAGGTGTTCTTTGCTTGGTTCCCCATTGCTGCGAGCAGTGGTTGCTTGCGTGCTTGGGGTTTGACATTTGTGCAAGGCGCTGGTTGGGGTCGGGTCCTTCGGCGCGACGACGGCGTACTTCCCTTTGCTGAGTAGACTCTCCGAAAGGAGACTAAACGGGGCATTGGGAGCTTCGATGGAGTAGTGCGCTGAGCGGATGGAAGGTTCATTGGTGTCGAGAAAGATCTCCTTGCTTCTAAGCGAGAAAGCTTTGGCGCCGTCACCGTCGCCAGGGCTCGGATTAAATTCAAAATCATAACTTTTGATCCAGAATGAATTAAAATGTGTGTGATATACCAAAAGAAACGCATTGAAAAATTAATCAAACTGCACCTTTCAAACATTTGAATCCAATCCAAATTACCTCCTGAATATTTTTTCAAATTTAAAAAATTTAATCTACAACTTCCAAACCTAAATTTTTGATTGAAAAAAAATTAAAAAGGCATATAATATATGCCTAAAAAAACGCCTTGAAAAATTAGTCCAAATCCACCTTCTAAACACTTGAATCTAATTGAAATTACTTTACAAATCGCTTTTCAAAATTTTGGATTTAATAATTTTCCATGTTCAACATCTAAACCTTAATTTTTGATTGAGTTCGAATTAAAAAATGTGGAATACACCAAAAAAAGCACCTTGAAAAATTAATTCAAATTCCACCCTCCAAACACATGAATCTGACCAAAATTGTTTCCCAAATCCCTTTTCAAAGGTTTGGCCTTAATGAATATGCACATCTATTTAAGTACAAATTTTTTTGAATTGAAATTATTTAATTCGAAACTTTGAAAAGGGATTTTAATCCATAATTTTGAAAAAGGATTTAAGGTTTAAGGTTACACGGGTATCCCAACCTAATTTCATTTTTTATTTTGAAATTATGAAATGAACTACCTTTCATTTTTAAGGGTTTTGATTATCATGATGTGTTTAATTTTCCTTAATTATTCACCATTTGAAGATATGGAGGGTTTGATTTTAGAATTGATAATTGAATTTTTTGATTTTTATAAAATTTGCAATGTTTGAAGGTGACATAAAATAAAAGTAAATTGATGGTAAGAAAAAAGGGATGATAATAAGTTATTAGACACACTCAAAAAACATTCGCAATTTAAAAAATGTTGAATTTTAAAACTTTGAAATTTCAAATTTTCAAAAAAATTTTATCACATGTATATGGGGTACAATGTACATGATGTCTTGAACAAAGTTGTAGTTTTAAACATTAAATTGAACTTTATAAAATTAACATTTTTTGGTATGATTTCAAATTATCATCATTTTTCAAGATGAAACATAGGTCTACAAGGAATTTGTACATTTTTATAAATTCATATTTATTAAAAAATGATTAAGGAATTCTTTTTTGACTTATTGAAATAATTCTAAGTATTTTTTATAACAAGTTGGAAAACAAATCATTCAAGAAATCATTCATATGAAACAAATATTTTAGAGAAAAAAGATATATAGTCCTAATTAAAGTGATGCTTCTAGCTTCTTTGAGTGCTTTTTGATCCACTAGCACATAATTAGAACAACAACATTCACCCAACGAAAAAGAATAGAATGGATCCCTCATGAATGTATTGAATCATTTCATTGGGTGTTTAAAATAATATATCCAAAGGTTTTTATCACCATTCTAGCAACATCTAATGGTAATGACACAAACTACAAGACAAAATAAAATAAAACCTTAAGTTAACATAAAGTATGATGAACTTTCGAAAGCTCTTTGCAAACATTTGATAATAATCTTTTTAAACATTAAGGGCCAGGCATATTAAATTCATCAATGTCCATTTGCTTTATCATTAGCCTTATATCCTTCTCATGTTTTAAAAATCAAGCTTCAAATCAAAATCAAATAAAAAACTTGACCATTAAAAAACACTAAAAATAAGGTAGGTACGCAAGTAGGAAAGGTAAAATAAATATGTAAAAATATTCTTGCACTCATGTTCTTTGCATCCCTTTGGTTAGATGTAATTCATCCATGAACACATGATGTTGAAAACTAAATAAATTATATTCAAATGGATGATGTCAATGGTTAAAATTTCTAAGTGTTCCCATTGCCTAACAACATATTGTAATTCGTACCTTGTACACATGTCTAAAATTACATGTCACATATGTCCATACATGTGTGAACCTAGATTTCAACATTATTTAATAAAGGGCAAACTATTTTCCAATAAATGACACCCTAGAGGTTTGAAGATATGTACACACATAAGGCTTCGATTTTTTATATCTTGTAAAAGTTTGTTTAAATTTTTTTATGATTATTGATTAAAGGTGCCACATGAAATTTGACCCTAGTGGGCTATAATTTTTTTGAAGATAAAGTGGATTCACCAATAAAATACTAGCTTTGGACAATGTAATAAAATTCTATGGTCTAGAGAGTTTTCACAACTTGGAATATTGGGCCACAATTTTGTTAAAAATTGTCAAGATGAAATGGCTTAAAATAATCAAAGATCAAAAGAACATGGGTCAATTAATTTTGCACATAAAACGGTCCTCTTGAAAGGTTCATGCCATTATTCTATTATGAAAGTTTGTTGTTATTTGTATTTCTATTATTCCTTTTGGAAGCCCGCCATTCAGAAGAGCTTCATCCATTGACGAGTTCACATGGTATCAAGCTTGAGGACAGCATTAGCCTTTATGTTTCAATAGAGGACATGACAGTAGAACAATTGGGATAGCAACAATAGCATCAAGATTATCTATCTATGACCATTTATTGTTGCACTTGGGGATGGTTGTTAATGCTCATGATTTGTGTGAAGAAGGATTCTCCATTGATCACAACCAGTGAATTTCAGAAAGTTTTCTGTGGTGGCATGATGTAAAATAGAGGATCACTTGCCTGGTTATTTGCAAAACTTGATAATTCTGGAAGTCTCAGTAAACTGTGGTTGTACATTATCGTGTCAGAGCATTTAGTGCTTCAGGTTTAGTGGCGTCCTTGGGAGCCTCCTGTAGCAACAAGCAAAGTTACAACATGTGATGAGTAACTCACAGATGGTAAAAGTTTGAAGAAATAATAGAAATGATAAGAGGCAAAAGGTTGGGTACCATGATTAAATAACTCTCCAAGCAATTTTGTAATTCATCAGACAAACCAATCTCCAGAGAAGTCAAAATATACCTTCTTCTGCAAGAGAAAGGGTGTCACGCTGGAGAGAGCCAAATCAAACTTGAATTTGATTACTTTTGACTTCCTTCAGACAAAGTATCATGACTTGTTGCCCAGTCTTCTTCCTTCCCAATGCACCAAAGTGATGATTGGATGCAAACATTGGGAGATCAATAAAAAAAGGTTTCTGTCCACATTGTTGTTCCTTGAAATGGTGTCACACTTGGGAGAGCTAAATCGAACTTGAATTGGAATACTTTTGACTTCCTTCAGACAAGGTATCATGACTTGTCGCCTAGTCTCCATCCTTCCCAATGCACCATGTGATGATTGGATGCAAAAATTGGGAGATCAATATAAGAAGTTCCCATTCACATTGTTGTTAAGGAACTACTTCATTTGCATCCTTCTGCTAGGTGAAATTGGTACAAGCTTTCAAGAATTGTACAAGTCAACCACTGTCAATTGATGGACCTCAGATAGGTAGAACTTAGTGTTCCATCAATATATCTCACCATTGGCATACATACATACATATATATATATGAAATTGCAGAGAAATCTCCACAACAACAATTTGAAGGTGACACTACAATAAGTCGGTCATAACCTTTATGAGAGTCACCCACAAAGTGTCGAACCTTCACCTTCATCATGAATAGCAGGGATGAGCTGCCACAACTACCCACTGACTTCATCAGCTCCCAACAGTGAGTGTAGATAAGTATATAATAATCTGCCCAAGACCTGGGCTAACCATCATAGAAAATCTATCCCTGAGCTTCTGTTGCATTTCTGGAAGCAATGAGAAGACTCAGTACTAAAGAGCCATTGGCATATACTCTAACATTGCTGAACAACATGTTCATCATACTCTTCATGTTCCCACAAACTTCCAATGAAAATTACAATAAGTTCCAGTCAACCATGCACCAGATGAAGCATCTTCAAACCTCCAATCAAAGCTTGTCAACTACACCTTAACATCTTCATAATCAAGCCCAAATCAAAATATCCAGGCAAGTGAAACCAAGGTGTTTGAACCAACAGCCTCCTGAATACTTGCATACTTTTACAACAACTTAAAAGTTAGGTACCAATAGAAACAAAGGATTGGGCATTTAGTCACAGCAATGCCATTTTTAGTTCTTCCAGCGATTGTGTCCTGTTTGTGCTTGTCAGATCTGCTTGGATGTGTCTCATGACGACAGCAGATGCAAAAACAGCAAAGGACAGCTATAAATGGTCATTGGAAGTGAGGCCGCAGGATTAGCGAGCTGATACTCATTGAGACATGACAAATTGAACAAAGATCAAGGTGGCTCTGACCTCCGATACAGCCAGGCTTTAGAAGTCTAGACCACACTCTTCCTTCAAAATGACTTTGTCCTTTGGGTCCACCACAATATCACATGATAGATTCACCTGCACAAACACATGTGGTTCCATTGGAATAAGTAGCAAAACAGTGTGGTTACTATGTGCAATTCCATAGTTCTCAGTGAAACAAACTGCAGATGTATTGACCTCAGAGCAAGTGCTGTTGACAGTGCAACCATGGAGATGATGCCACTGTGACAGCAGCAACACACAGCTGTTGTTTGATATCAAGCAAACAAACACCTAGAGCTGAAAACCCTAATCTCACTTTACAGCACTAGGGTTTCCATATGCAGGAAATGCTGTCACAAGGATGCTCAAAGAGCTTCAACAGCCAACAAAGATGGACTCAAACTGACTGCCAAAACTGGACACAAGAAAAAGCTTAAAACAAATCACAAATTTTGCAATGGAAAGTTTCTTTACCTCCATGTGGGGTTTGAGGAAGAAAAACTGCAAAGCCCCAATGAATTGTATGCGAGTGGTTAAAGGAAGTCTGCGATTCACATAATCCATCCAAAGCTCGCTTGCATTCTCCAAGATTTGTCGAGTCTCCAAGTTGATCACGGCAGGAACTCGCACAACGCTGCGTGCCCTAATACTTCCCCCCTTCAGTTTCACATCCCCTATTTCAGAATCTCTGTACAAAATCCGCGTCCGCCAGAAGTCATACTCCACTCCCGCGAAGTTGCGATTCTTAATCTCAAGCAAAACATCCAAGGTCACGTTGAAATCCACAACAGGAAAAATCGATTTACCGTCATGTCTCTGATCCATGGTTATTCCATCCAGTTTCCATCTCTTCAATTCTACCACTGGTTGAGAAGGCCACAACAAGAATCCCGCACACACAGACAAGAGCATGATGATGATGATGAAGAAGGTCTCTGTAAGAGACAACCACAGCCCTCCTCGTCTCCGCACCCTTGGATACGGCTGTAGCTCATAGTATTCCCCACTCGGAGGAACAGGGTAATATCTCTCTTCCTCTACTAACACCGGCGCCGCTTGCCCTCCCATGAACCCCATCCCTTCACCAATTCCTTCACAAAAAAGAGTGTCTGTTGTTTATCTGTCTCTGTCTCGGAAATCCTTGCACAGAATTTGGTTCTGCTTTGCTGTGTCTATGTCCCCTGAGTCCTTTGCTCAGTTCACGGCGCGGCGAGATTTCGCTTTTGCAATGGGATGATTGCTTGACAAAGAGATCTTCTGTATTGAACACGGGAAAGAACAACTCCTGCGTATCACCACGCTGAGCACGCAAAGAAGATGACGCAAAAACAACAAAAACAACGATTTCAGTGCGAATTCCGAAGGAATTTTTTTTAAGGAAAAAAAAAATATGCAGGGAAAAGAGAAGACGGTGGATTCAAAAGGAGAAGCCCTTCCTGACGCGATCGAAAAATAAAATAAAAATCGTGCAAGATGGAGAGAAGAGCGGAGTGACGAAGACGACGACGAAGAGCAAGTGTATCAAGCGAGTTCCTTGCCGCGCAGCAGCGGGCATCATCGCCAACGAAGCAATGGCTATCACCGTATTCACACGCAAGAGAGTGGAAGGTGACCACAGTCGCGTACGTGGATCTCATAAACGCAAACGTGTGAGAAAAGGGTTTTTTTACTAACAACCCCCAAAGTATCCCCCCCTCTTTTTTTCAATTAAAAAAATAAAATCCATTTATTTTAGTTTTCCAATTGTGGAATTAGTACTCATAAGCTAGTTGTAACTTTTATCTAAATATTTATTAATATTTATTTTTTAAAAAAAGGAAAATTGTTGAACATGATTTTCTATTTTTGTGTAATACCAAAAGTTTTGCAATTTTTTCCCAAAAAAAGAGATATGAAATTAGTCGAATTTACACCCCCCAAAAACCAAAAACAAAAAAAACAAAACAAAAACAAAAAAAAATTAACCCCCAATTTTATTGGTTTTCAAAATGAAAAAAAATCATTTGAAAAAAACATTGTGCATAAGGTTTTTTTTTTAATTATTTTTTAAATATTTTAATTATATCATGATTGAACACACCCTGATTAACCTCTAGTTAATTCTTGATTCTTGTCTTTTGTTTTTTCCAAAAATATTTTTTTCATAAATTTTGGTTCTGGTCTGTTTCCTTAAACCCTAAATAGAACTGGTATGATCCCTAAACCCTAAACCCTTGATAGAACTGGTCTGATTCCCTAAACCCTACACCCCTTGATAGAACTGGTCTGATTCCCTAAACCCTAAACCCTAAATAGAACTGGTCTGATTCACTAAACCCTTAACCCTAAATAGAACTGGCCTGATTCCCTAAACCCTAAACCTTAAACCCTAAACCCTAAATAGAACTGGCCTGATTCCCTAAACCCTAAACCTTAAACCCTAAATAGAGCTGCTCTGATTCCCTAAACCCTAAACATTAAATAGAACTGCTCTGATTCCCTTAACCCTCTCAACCCTAAATAGAATTGGTCTGCTTCTTTCTTCAAGAAAATAAGAACGAGTATTGAATTCTGATTGTTGCAGCTCAAGAGCCATCAATTTGTGGTGTTGAGAATGAAGTGTGTCATTGTTTCTCAAGGTGTTGCAACTCCACAGTTGCCAGTATATGTTTGCAGATCAGGAAACTCTCATCAGGAAACTGTAATACATCATATTGTACAGAGAGAGAGAGAGAGAGAGAGAGAGAGAGAGACAACGAAAAAAAAAGTGGATCAATACCGAAAAGCTCACATTAGATCTTGGCAAGGTAGCCAGAGTAAGCAAGACAACTGCAAAACATATGCAAAGGGGAAAA
>Ga0116231_10000999_pt1 | contig 55508 bp, 50 predicted proteins | sample S1TSphgellanicum_2_FD_89695 | JGI IMG/M metagenome (GOLD analysis project Ga0116231, IMG submission 89695) | Host-associated microbial communities from peat moss isolated from Minnesota, USA - S1T2_Fd - Sphagnum magellanicum MG | ecosystem: Host-associated > Plants > Peat moss > Unclassified...
AAAAAAAAAAAAAAAAAAAAAAAAAAAAAAAAAAAAAAAAAAAAAAAAAAAAAAAAAAAAAAAAAAAAAAAAAAAAAATAAAATTTTTTTAATAAAAAAAAAAAAAAAAAAGGCCCAAAATCGTCGCCACATTATTGTGAAAGGGATTTTTTTTTTTGGGGGGAACTTGCCATATTTAAAAATAATATGTCCTACTAGCATGTAACTAAAATATAGGTAGCATGATTCCTAAACTATTCTATATTCCTCTCTATCATGTAGCCAAATTTGGCAAAAGTCCTCTTGTGGATGATGGCCAGAGCACCTACTTACCTAGTACCAGTGATTTTTTGGGGGGGGGGGGGGGGGGGGGTGAAATTTCACCACTTGGCGACAAAAAAAAGATGGGCTGGAATTTCTACAAAGGATTTTGTGGGAAAAGAATCTGCCAAATTCGCCACATTTCTAGGGAAAAAAAAATGTTGAAATCGCCATATTTAGAATATGGTATCCTTACAAGTCGCCAGTACATAGCCAGGGTTTCAAAAAGTTTCTAGTTTTTCTCTCTGACTGACCTATAGCCAGATTTGGCTACGTCCTCTTGTGGAGGATAGCCAGTCCACATAGGTACCTACTGAAATTGGCAAAAAACAAATGCCCCCTGCTAGCCTAGGTTAGAAAACCCTATCTAGCACACAAAAAATTTCAAAGAAAAAAGAAAAGAAAAAAAAACAATGGATGGATCAAGGGTTGTCGAATTTCTTAATGCAAATTAAATTAAATCAAGAAAGACCCCAAAAAAATAAAATAAAAAAATGGAAGGGAGAGAGATGAGATCTTCTTCTTCTTCTTCTTCTTCAAACTGTTGCTATTTTCCGGACAATCGGACGGGTGGATAAGTAGCCACGTAACCATCCGGAGCGGAAGAGGCAAAAGATGATGACGAATGAACAAGGATGCGACGACGAAGGAGGCACTTGTGGTTGCGATGAAGAAAGGGCAAGTAAGAAATTTTTGGAGAATCCCGGAAAGTAGGAAGGAAGGAAGGAAGGAAGGGAAAATAAGGGCAGGTGGGGACGGAGCAAAGGGGGGTGACGGGCAGGAAGGGGAAAAAGGCAGGGTAGGAGGTGGGCGGGGGGGGAGGGGGGTGCTTTTTGATGCAGGATTGAGCTTCTGATTGGTGGAGAAGAATCCAAATACCCCCAACTTCGGATTGATTGATTACGAACCCCAACTCTGGAGTTGTAATCTGCAAACGAACGATGGACGGACGGACGGACAGACGGACGTACCAACGACGACACCAAACTCCCTGAAGAAGGAGGAACAGGAGGAAGAGGAAGAGGAGGAGAAGAAGACGACGACGAGAGGGAGGAACCCAACAACCAATCTTGCTGCAGAAAAAAACGAAGAAAGAAGGAAAGGAAAATATACAGACTGATTCCAACAAACAAGCTCTTTGTGGCTGAGCGTGAAGTAAGGAGAAGAACAAGTAGTTTGTTGTGAGTAGGAAGAAGTTGAAGACGACGAAGAAGAAGAAGAAGAAGAAGAAGCACTAGTAGTAGTAGCGGGCTCTGGTGGTGGTGGTGGGGTTTGGTGTAGAGTTTTTGTATTGGTTTTTGAGGGGTTTTATTTTTGTTGGGGTTTGGTTTTGAGCAGCAGCTATGGCGGCTGCTGCTGCTGCTGTTGCTGCTGGTGGTGTGGCTGCTTCTTTTGCCTGTTCTTCGAGTGCTGTGGCGAGAGGTGGAGGAGGATTGGGGGGAGGAGGAGGAGCTTGGGGTCATGAAGGGAGGATTGTGGCTAATGCTCAGATTGTGAATTTCGTGAGCTTCTTGAAGAATTCAGCACATTTCAAGGGTTCTACACGTGGCTTGAAGGTGCATACAGCAAGAGGAGGAAGCAGCGGCAGATTGTTGCTGCAGCAGCAGCAGAGGAGGAAGAGGAGGAGGATCCAAGCTCGACTTGTGGTGGATGCGGAAGAAGAAGAAGAAGAGGGGAAAGTGGAGTGGTCTCCAACTCCCGCTGCAACAGCAACGACAACAACAACCTGGGAATTCCAACAACAACAGCAGCAGCAGCAGCAGGAAGAGCGAGAGCCGGAGCAGGAACAGGAGCAGAGGCAGGAGCAACAGGAGCTGGTGGAAGTGGGGGTCAGGAGTTCAACCTCCAATGGTTTACCTCGCAGCAGCAGCAGCAGCAACGGCAATGGAGCAACTGCTGCTGCAGCCGGCAATGGAGCAACTGCTGCTGCAGCCAGCAATGGGGCTGCTGCTGCTGCTGCTGCTGCTGCTGTGACCCAGGAGAAGAATGCCAACAACAAGACTACAAATGGAGCTGCACTCTCAACAGCTGCTGAAATCCAGAAGAAATCACAGAAGGGCAAAGTGGAGTCCATAGGACAAGAGGATCCATGGTTCAAGCAAGCCACCTCCAAGGGTGTCAAGGTTCTTCCTCTTCCTCTCACCATCTTGTTTTCTGCTTCTGCTTCATCCCTCCCATCACAGAAGAATCAAAGTCAATCATTGTCTCATGGGCACATTTCCCAAGTCCACTGTCGCAATTGATCCCTCCACTCTCACTCTTACTTTTTCTGGCTTCAATTCATCCTTCCTTCATTCACAAGTGCAGAATTTCTCCCAAAATCCTTCCTTCCTGAGTGAAATAGATCCTTGAGCAAAAATCCTTGAGCAATGAAGTAGATCATCCTTGAGCAAAGATTCTTGGGCAATGAAGAAGGAGATCCTTGGGCAATGAAGAAGAAGGTCCTTGAGCAATTGGGGTGGGGGGGGGAAGAAGAAGAAGAAGAAGAAGAAGAAAATTTCTTTTCTTTACATTTCTCTTGTTTCTGAAATTTGTGTGTGTGAACACATAGGTTTCAGTGGTGCCAGGAGGACGATGGAACAAGTTCAAGACATACTCCACGATCCAGAGAACTTTTGAGATTTGGAGCTTTGCCATTGCCTTTGTCTTCAAGGCATGGCTCAACAACCAGAAGTTCATGTACAGAGGTGAGAGACATGTTGTCATGTGTGTGTTGTGGTTTTTGTTTCAATGGTTCCTGTTTTTGCTTGAACCGAGTGCTTCAGAATTTCAAGCCTGGGGATTTTGTAGATGCCCACTGGTGTGGGTTGAAGACTGTGAAGTCTTGTTTACAGGGTTGTAGGCTGTTGTTGTTTTGCAGGTGGTATGACAGAGCTGAAGAAGAAGGAGAAGAGGAAGAGGCTTGCGAAATGGGTGAAGGAAGGGTTGCTGCGATTGGGACCAACATTCATCAAAATTGGGCAACAATTCTCCACCCGTGTTGACATTCTTGCTCAGGAGTATGTTGATGAATTGGCAGAGCTGCAGGTCAGTAGTACAAATTGCAATCTTTCTGCAGTAGCAGCAGCAGCAGCTCATGATCTCTCTCCATGATCTTTTCTGGTTCCCTGCATGACCATCTTTCTCTTCACAATCTTTCTGCAGCTCTGCATGATCTTTCTCTTCATGCTCTTCTCTGCAGCTCTGCATGGTTGTTCTCTTCATGGTCTTTCTGCAGCTGCTCCGCATGATCTTTCTCTTCATGATCTTTTTCTTCCTCTTCATCAGGGAGGAGAGGTTTAAGGAATAATTTTCTCTTTTTGCTGAAGGTTGGATGTTTGTTTTTCCTGTGAGAAGGATCAAGTGCCACCATTTGAGTCAGAGACAGCTGTGAGAATCATAGAGACAGAGCTTGGCCAACCAGTGGATGTGATATTTGATCGGTTTGACCGGGACCCCATTGCTGCTGCCAGTCTGGGTATGTCTTTCCTTGACTGCTGCCAGTCACACCCAGTTGCACCTTTGTTGTGATTGTTGTTGAAAGTGGGGGATGCCAGGAAGAAGTAGAAGAGGACAAAGAAAAAGAAGAAGAAGAAGAAGAAGATGGATTGATGTGGGTTTTGGTTTTGTGCAGGTCAAGTGCACAGGGCAACTTTTCGAGGCGAGGAAGTGGTGATCAAAGTGCAACGACCTGGTCTGAAAGCACTGTTTGATATTGATCTCAAGAATTTGAGGGTGCGCTTGTTCTCTGATCTCTTCTCTCTACCTCATCTTTGGTTTTTGTGTGTGTAGAGATTGACCTAAATAAAATGATACATCCCTGTTTGGCTGGTTTCTATAAGTAAAACAGGATCTGCACTCACTCTGTGTGTTGTATGGAGATGGTGAAATTTGTGATCAGGTGATAGCACAGAATCTACAGAATTTGGATCCCAAGTCAGATGGAGCAAAACGTGATTGGGTTGCAATTTATGATGAATGTGCATCTGTGTTGTATGAGGTCTGTACTTTCACCAGGAGCTCTTCATTTTGCTGTTCTGCATGTCTGTACTTTACACCAGGAGCTTGTCCTTTGCTCTTCTGAATGTCTGTACTTTCCATCAGGAGAGAGTGCTTTGCTCTTCCACATGTCTGTTGTACTTTCCACCAGGAGAGTTTTTGGCTCTTTCACATGCTGTTTTTTATTAGTCAAGAAGATAGCTGTTAGGTCCCATTCATGCAGACTGACAGACCGTCTTCTCCTTGCCTTTTCTGGATCCTCCAGTCACGCCTAATTGGCACTGAATGTTTCCGGAAAAAATCAAGAGAGACTTGTCTCTCAGGAAGCTATATACTCAAGTTCAACTTGTTAAAGTTCCAGTTTGCTGTGCTCTCTTCCAGGAGATAGAAAATTTCTTGCTGGTTTTTATGTGCTCATGCTCTACCCTTTTTCCAGGAGATAGATTACAACAAGGAGGCGATAAATGCAGAGTTATTTGCAAAGAACTTCAAAGATTTGCCATATGTGAAAGTACCCAAGATTTATTGGGAAGTTAGCACTCCACAGGTCAGTTTTCCAGACTCCTGAATTTTTTCTCAAGGAAGGAGATAGAGGTGTGCATCATTTGATTGGCTTGCCACAGAATTAAGCAAACTTGGAGGAATGCTAAGTTTTGTATGTTGAAAATGCTCAGGTTCTTACTATGGAGTATGTGCCTGGCATCAAAATCAATCGCATTGCTGCTCTTGATGAGCTTGGAGTTGATCGTCAGAAGTAAGTACTTTCATTTGCAACCATCCATTGTTGCCTAAATATTGGACTCTCTTTCTATCATTAGCTGGCAAGAAAGTAAATTGAGCAGATGCGGTGGTGTCATAAAGATAGCTTTCCACAACTTCTGGGACATATGTGGACCTGTGCCAGAAGTTGGACTGTGATATGTCCTTTTTATATATGGCAAAAATCTGATTTAAGAAAATGATAATTGCAGGTTGGCAAGATATGCTGTTGAGTCTTACTTGGAACAGATCTTACGACATGGATTCTTCCATGCTGATCCTGTATGCATCTCTTCATTCCTTCATTCCTTCCTCTCTTTCCCTCCTTGCAAAAGCAACCTCTCCTTTTCAAAGGCTCAGATGATGGTTCAATGTTGTGGTATCTCTTCCCTTGGGGGAGCTTGTTTTGTATCTACCTCTTGATGGTTGTTAGGGGAAAGCTAGAGAGAGAGAGAGAGAGAGAGAGAGAGAGAGAGAGAGAGAGAGAGAGAGAGAGAGAGAGAGAGAGTTTTTTGAAGGAAGGTCAAAAATACTCAGAACGGGTTTGTTTCTTTCCTTCATGTTTTTCTCTCAGCATCCAGGAAATATTGCAGTTGATGATGCAAATGGCGGAGGGCGGCTCATTTTCTATGATTTTGGAATGATGGGCAGGTAGGTGTATGAATCTGGTGGTATTTGTTTGAGTTTTGTTGGTTACTTTATTTGAGCTTGGGATTCTGCGTGAACTTTCACCCAGATTATCCTGAAGGCACATGCCAAAAGACACAGTTGTTTGATGACTGATGTTTCTCTTTTTGTTTCCTCCACCTGATGCTATTCTCTTCTCTCAAGTGATAAAGACTCTTGAGTTTGTGTGAAGAGCTTGAAAACCGCAGATGTCTGACCAGTCAATGATGGGCTGTGCAGCATTAGTCCCAATATCAGAGAAGGACTGCTTGAAGCATTTTATGGTGTGTATGAGAAGGATCCTGACAAGGTAAAACCATCAAATCCTTGGTGGGTTGTTGCAACACCCACCTCAAACTGTCCTTTGTGAAAATGCACACTCATAGTCTGATCCACTGATTGTTTTGATGTATTGAACTGCTGGGATGTAGTACATGACCAAAATTCTTGTCTTTTGGTTTTTTAGGTGCTGCAAGCAATGGTGCAAATGGGTGTGCTTGTGCCAACAGGTGATTTAACTGCCGTCCGACGCACAGCACAGTTCTTCCTCAACAGGTGAGTTAGAAGAGTGAGTTGCAGCAAAATGGGCGCACTCGTTTGTTTTATGACTGCATTTCTCATTCAGTCAGTGCTCAATTTTTGACGTATCATCCCTTTTTTGTTAATGAACCAGCTTTGAGGATCGACTGGCAGCACAGCGACTAGAAAAGGAGGAGGCCGCGGAAGGAGAAACACCACTTGGCTTCAAGACACCACTTACAAAGGAGGAGAAAGCAGAAAAGAAGAAAATGCGCCTTGCAGCGATTGGTGAGTTGTTGAAAGCCAAGCCCCTTGATCATGTGGGTTGTTTCATTTTTTTCCTTCTTTTTTCTGAATGGCATTTGGACAAACAAGCAAGCATGCAGAAGGATCAAGGATTTTTCCCCACCCCCTAAACATTGTAATGTGAATGATGCAGGAGAGGACTTACTCTCGATTGCGGTGGATCAGCCATTTCGATTTCCTGCCACCTTCACCTTTGTAGTTCGGGCTTTTTCAGGTGATGACAATGCTCATCATCTCTTAACTCTTGAAACTGTTGTGTATAGGAATTCCTGTTGTTACCTGCCAATTTGCTTTGTCTAAATTGGGCACACACATATGGTGAAGAGTTATGGCAAAAGCACAATTCTTAGGTGAGTTCCAAGTGTGGTTTTCCTTCCACTCCAAAATACAAATACAGAACCTTTTAAAGTTCCTCTATTTGTTTTGATGATCACAGCACTGAAGTTGCAACATGGGTTCTGGGTGGTGGTTTTGCAGTACTAGATGGCATTGGAAAGGGCTTGGATCCTCGTTTTGATATCTCTGAAATTGCAAAACCGTAAATTATCTATCTTGAGCCAATTTGAATCTGGTGGAATTCTACTGCTGCTTTTTTTTTATTGTTGGTTTTTTTTCTCTTTCAGACTTGACATTTGGGTCATTGATCTAGAAGCTATTGAATAAAGATACAATACAAATGTGCCTTCAAAAATGTCTTTGGGGAGTTGTAAATTATATTGGATCTTGTGGCAATTTTTGCATGCTAAGAAGGGGAATTTATTTGGGGAGAGCTCCAGATATGCATTGGAGCTTCTGAGATTTCGGGAAGCTGGCATTGAAGTTGTTTTCAAGGTATGGATTACATCAAAGAATACCTTGTTAATCCTTGGAAGGTATTTTGCTTGTTGCTTGAGGAGAGTATCAAGAAGTGTACACATATAGAGGCAGTCTTTTTTCTTTTCCAAAAAGATCCCAAGTCTGTATCTTCTTACTCCCCAGAACTGGTTGCCTGCTTTGCGACATGCTTCTTCATATGCCTCAAGCCCAACTGTACGTGCTTCAGCTTTTTTGTTGTATGGGGAAGCTAATTTAATTGAGGTGGTGTGTGTTGGATGATCTGGCATTTTGTGAAGGATTTTAGAAAGCGTTGGGACAGGCAAGCACAGGCGTTCTCCAACATTTTCCGACAACCTCAACGTGTAGAGAAAATAGCTAGCATGATTCAGCGTCTGGTGAGCAGACCACCACATGAAAGCAGCCACACTTTTCCTCCTAAATTTCATCAAATGAGTGTTTTTCATCAAATCTGGGCATCAGATATGTGACACTCATAGTTTTTTGCTCTTGTAACCAGATTCAAAGGAGCAAGTACAGTTAGTTTAATACAGGGAGGGGTAAAATAAGATTGGGTGCCTCAAAATTCAAAGGATATTGGAAATTCAGTGAGTGAGTTTTGTTCTATGTGGTTGCAGGAACAAGGTGATCTAAAGCTGCGTGTACGGGCGCTGGAGTCAGAGCGAGCATTCAAGCGAGTTGCTGCCATGCAGCAAACAATTGCACAGGTAAAAATCATGTGTGCAACATTATGCACCTATCTCCTTATATATATATATATATATATATAGATATATATATCATCTTCCAGCGCTAATTGATATTGTAATCAGAAGTCCTGTCTCGAGAAATACTATATATATATTTTTACTACAATTTTTGTGATTGTGTCAAATCACTTCTGACAGTTGTGAATTGTGGGCATTAGATCACTTTTGACAGTTGGAAAATTTTGGGGCTTTGTTGCAGGCAATTCTTGCTGCTACCTGTTTAAACCTTGGAACTATGCTTCATATTGCTGCAATCAAAGTATGTTTCTATCACAACTTTTGTTGAATTGTGGCTTTGCATTCATTATGAGAAAAGTTTCAATGCCATAGCATATGCCAAGGTTGCAAAAAATGCCACCAAAAGATTCACAAAATACTGAGCAAAAAATGCACGGAACAGGACAGGACTTTTGCAATTTTTTTGTAGTTTTTAACTTTGGGCAGTTGGCATTTGATTTAGAGGTGATGCAGTGGATGGCAAAATCACTGAATCTGATGTCAATAACACTAGCAACTGTGATTGGCATAAACTGTGATTTGTTTACTTCTTGTGTTTTCTCTGAGTGGGAGAGTATTTGTCTGTTTGTTTTCAGGTACCAGCTAATGCTGCATTTACTGGCAGTGCTGTATTTGGTTTACAAGTGCTCATGGGCATCTTCAAAGTGAAAAGGCTTGACAAACAAGAGAAGCTGATCACAGGCACAGCATAAGAGCGAGAGAGAGAGTGTGCTCCTCTCAAAATTTATTGCTGTCTTTGTACTACTGTTGTAGCTAAACAAAAAATCCATAGTTAAGAACTTAATATTTTTCTGAGAGATTCTATCCAACATTTTCCACTCTCTTTTTAAGAATTGGTTTTTGCAGAGCAGTGATGAGAGACCCAAAAATTTACGTTTGAAATCCACGAAATCAGTAAGCACTGAAAGTTGGGGCTTCACATGCTTCTTCTGTCGCGTATGTGCGGCAGGTGGGGTCTGATTGACAATTTACATGTTACCTATGTACTTGAGGAGAAGAGAATTTAGGTGGCAGCTCTGCTGCTGCTGGTACTACTTTGAATTGAATGTGCAGGTTGTCATTTTGCTCATAATCATAGCAGCAAATTTTCATTGATGGGTTACTCTTGCTAGTCTGCTTGGGTTGGGTTACTAGCCCAATGTGATCACAGAGGAAGAATCCCACTTACATTTCAGCACTCCCATCTCTCTTGAAAATCACCTAGTTCTCCCAAAGTGTTACATCTATGAAAATGCTGAGAGATCTCTACAACAGCGATTGAAGGTACTACAAACAAATGAGTTACATATGTTACATAGTGAGTAACTGTGCCTTTCTTCAAATCCTGCTGTAAAACCCCATCATGCATTCAGCAACCACCACAAAACACACCACCAAAAAATAAAAGGACAAAAAGGGAAAAAGAAAAGAACTTGGAACATTGTTTGCAGAAATTTCAGTTACACAATTTTTAAGTTATTGCACATTTTGTATCTATGAGATTGCAGAGAAAATCTCCACAACACTGTGAAAGCAGCGAAAACACCACATTGAGTGCAGTTATTAACCTTAAGAGAGTGTCTCATGAAGTGTCAGACCATTCACCTTCATCATGAATACCAAGGATGACAAGCTGCCATGACTACCCACTGACTTCATCAGCTCCTGACTGTGAGTGTAACAAACTGAGTACAGAATAATCTGCCCGAAATTCAGGAAAACCACTATAGCAATGCTGGGTGGCTTGCATTTCTTGAAGCAACAGGAAGACTCAGTCATGATGGTGGCTAGCACTTGAGATTTTGCTTATCATGTATTATGGCACGTCCAGAAGAAGAACAATGACACTGTGGTGGTCTGCTGTTCAACTGTGACAATGTTTAGAAACCAAAGAGAAACGCCAAAGAGCAGAAAGATTTCAAACTAAGCCATAACTGATTTGCAACTCCATACACAGATAAGACTTGCATCAAAGACCAAACAGGCAAAAGGAAATGGAGAAGAATTTGGACCAGTTTGTTTTGCAGACTTTCCAGAAATGAAAATTGATGTTGCACTAAAAGCTCAAACTGATCTGTGAAAAATACACAATGCTGATCATGTCTATGCTAGTCTATGTCAGGTCCATGTGTGCAAAATGCACAGAAAAGAAGAACAAGTAGAAACAGAGGCAGAAAAAGAAGAAGAAGAAGAAGAAGAGCACTTCATGAGACACTCTCTTAAGGTTAATAACTGTCAGTGCATCTCTCCACAGTGTCAGTGCATAAACATTGATGAATCCATGTTGCCAATTAGGTGGTGTTTCACTTCTGCCTCTCATGTTTTCTAGAGACAAAGGATTTGTGATTATTGCAGGTGATTCCCCTGGTGACAAAATTTACTGATACAAATTCAGGATCAGAGAACTTAACCCAAAACTCTACAGAACAAGAGGTGCTTTTTCCCTATATAGATGGGATGCTCTTGATAGGTATGCTATGATTGGCTCATAGTGGTCTGCTCCTGAAGTCCACCACCCCAAACCACCAGTCCCAATCCTCATGACAAGTCCTCAATTTTCTCTATAAAAGTATGCATACAGGATTCTGAGCTGAGCTCCATACAAAACCTCACAGCTCCTTCAATTTACTTATATCTCTACAAAGAGGGCAAAGCTCATCCTACATTAGAGTTATCCATAAAGTCATGCAATTAGGGGGCGAGAACGGTCAGTTTTGGCATAATTGGGCATCAAATGTGGAACTGGGAATAAAAATCTTACAGAAGGAAATAACTGGGTTTCAAACTAGTTTTTCCACCAATTTCGGTGGTAAACTGAGTTTCATCCTGTCTTTCCTTTTTCCTGAGCGCCTCCACTGTTGCTACATATATTTTCACTGCTCCTACCTGTACAACTACTATAATTACTCTCAAACCTTGTGCATTAAATGCTGCGTTTCAGCATTTCATATCCATATTTAATAAAATTTCCTTACTGTGTGGATACCACTGAAAGAGGGGATTGGGGGCGAAAGCAGAGGAGATAAGGGGTGAAACAGAGGGTGACTTTATGGATAACTTTATTGTCCAAATCATTTCATTAACACCTAATTCCTGCAAGAGCTTATTCTCACCCCCATATGTGTCTATGGCGTGAAGTGACAAAATGGTGGAATGCAAAGGCAATAGTCAATAACATGATGTTCCCAACAAACAGCACTCTTATTAGAAGTGGACATTGTACCTGTTCCCTTCCCTTCATGCAGATGAAGGCAGGTGGATGGTGAATTTGAACTTGTTGTTTGGGCTGATGAGGAAGAAAAAACAAACAGTTGCTGCTCTCTACCATAGCATCAGCTCCATGTGGCTTGCTTGACCTGGCGAACCTGAACATAAAGCACTTCAGGATCAGGATTCAGAAGAAGCCAAATGCAAGACATCTATGAGATATATCCCACAACAACACTTTGTTCTATGGATTTCATCCATAGTTTTAGGAGGATATGGGAGTCAACACCTTTGTGAGGGTGAAGCCCATAGTTTTAGGAGGATACGGGAGCCAACACCTTTGGGAGGGTGAGCCTTGAGAGGTGTCATTATAGGGCCCTCAAAAGGTTGCAATTGAATAGATGATTGAACTTTTCAAGTCAATTTATCAACTTTTTCTCAGCATTGTTGTGTTGTGCATTACTAGCGATGATTAATTATTATTATTTGGTTTCTTTTCTTATGTTTGCATATGGTTTTCAATAGTTCATCATTATTTATGTCAATGTCAAATTTAATTTTAATTAATATAAATTTCATGAACATTTGTCTAGTAATTAGGAAAGTTAGTAGGAAAGGAGTTAATTATTAGGAAAGTTAGTAGGAGAGGAGGTAGTTATTAGAAAAAATAATAGGAAAAGAGATAGACATTAGAAAATAAATGAGGTATTTAAGTTTGAAAATTAGGTAGGGGTGTGTAGAATTGTCTGGACGTGACCATACAAAGGATTATGTAATATCAATTGTCCAAAGATGACCATACAAAAGATTATGCAAAAAATTTCATATATAAGTTTCTCGACATTTTTTGTCATTCAAATTTGTTTAAGCTATGTCCATCCTAAGGTGATCTTGGTTTAGATATTCAATAAAAAAATATTTTTATTATAATTAGTATATAATTCATATGATATTTAAGTAAATATGATCTAATATTGAAATAATTTCAACTCAATTTCATGTACATTTAATTGAAATCTCCATGCCAAATTGAAAAAGAAAAACCTCACTGTGTCTGACCAAGCAAGCTTTGAAAATGATAAAAAAAAACAAAGATTAAAAAAAAACCAAAATAAGCTGCTGCTAAATTTACTCATCCAATCTTGCGTGCTTCAGATCCCCATAAGCAAACTCTCCACAGCCAATCCCAAAGAAACCATGAGCAGTAAGGGAAGGGAGAAAGAAGAGAGAGAAAGAGAGAATGACTTTTACATATCCTCCCATCTTTCCCAATCAACGGCCAAGATCCAAAACAAATAACAACTAGTGTGGCCTGTGCCGTTGGCCTGACTGATTTTTCCTTCCAAAACCTGGTTTTTTGGAGTTTGTTTCAATTTTCAGCTGCAGAAATCACTTAAAAATCAATATCTCCCACATTCTGAATCCAAATCTTACCAAATAAATTCCTTTAAATCCTGCTCATCAAGATCTTCCCAACAACACCAAAGGCACATTCCAATTCCTCTGAAATTTTCAGCTACAATTTAATTTAATTTTCAGTGAAGAAATCATTCAATATTCAAGAACTTTTGCACAGCAAGTCCAAACGTCATGGAACCAAGGACATGCACCCCTCCTCATCAAGAGCTTTCCAAAGACACCAAGAAAACGATTCTGAAGCATCCTGGTGCAGTGGATCTCATAACTATAAAACAACCTACTTTCATAGATAATAGGTAACCATCATAATTGGTAAGAGAAGAGTGCTTTTTACAAGAGGAAGAGACGGTTGTGCATTCCATTCACAACTAGTGTTAAGTTAGTGATGGGTTCAATGCACACTATAAATAGTTTATCCATGGATATATTTGAACTATGTCAAGATATTGTAACAACTACTATAATATGACATAAAAGTGCTATCATCTATACATAATGTTTTTCAGAAACAATAATATCAAATGAACCTAAATTGGATTTGTATTGTTAAATACAACATGGTCCATGATGTCAAATAACAATTAAAATAACTTACACCTAAAGCATACATTTGAAATAGTAAGTTGCCCATACACAGATGCATACATACAAATTGGCAAGTTTGCATTGAAGCCACAACGATTTTATTGATAATTTACTACTAGAACCCTGTGGCTTGAGAAAAAACTTTGGATTTATAATGTACCCTAATAATTAAATACATCTTTAAAATTTGAAAATATGAGAAAGAGGTAAGAATAACAAGTAAAGGAGATGGAGGTTTATTAGTTTAATAATATCTCCCCTCCCCTTCTCTACCCCCTCCAATTTTAAAATTTGTCTAAATTTTCTACATGGTGTTCCAAAATTTAACGATAATTAACCTTTTAGGCATTGAGTGTCTTATAATATCTAGGTGTTATTACTGAATAATTTGGGAAGTAAATTATATTTTCATTTTGAGTCAATCCCGATGATGCATCAGATTTTGTAATATGTGTTACAAGGATTCTAGGCTTGTTCCTAATTAAATTATTGATGAATTGTCTTAATTATTTTTTCATAATTTCTAAAACCTAAGCTTTGATATTTGAAATTGTCACAACAATTGTATACTTGACTAAATGATTTTTTTTTGAATTTATTTAAATGTTCTTATCTTGTCTTTCAATTTTGAACAATAACCTTATGAGCATTGGGTGTCTTTTCCTAATAACTACTTCACTCTCTTTTCCACTAGCCACTTACATGCACGTTAAAAAGCATAACATTTTTTGAAAAAAAAAACCTTTCTTTTCTTTGTAACTCCATAACTCTTTTCCCCCACTTCCATATATGGACATGAAAAGGCACATGTTATCATGCATTTTCAAGTCATATTTTGAAAAGGTATTGAAATAATAATTATTTTGAATAATGTATATTTTGAATTACTAGAACCTTGTGGCTGAGAAAAAGCTCTAGATGTATGGAATGTATTCTAATACTTTCACTTTGAAAGTATGAAAAAGAGGTAAAAATAATGATAAAGCAGATGAAGATTTATCGATCTAATAATATCCCCTCCCCCTCTGGCCTTTTTATTTCCCGCATATGTTCTCATACAATTTCCAGTAGATCATCATTATTTATGTCAATCTCAAATTTTATTTTTCTATGTAAGATGGACATGAAAAGGCACATGTTATTATGTCTGTTCATGTTATTTTTTGAAAAAGCATTGAAATAATAATTATTTTGAATAACAATATGTTGAATGACATACATACAAATATATATGGACCACTTGAAACCATGGATAAATCCAGAGAACATATGTATGTATATATATATATATGAACTGCTTAAAACCCTCTAGATAAATCAGAGAATATAAGACCATATATATCTGAAAGATTATGGACTGAATTACTGATACTATCTATATGTATGGTATGGAGTACTAATATAGCATAAACATACAATTATATTTGAGAACATACATACATACGTACATAAATTGTATGCACGCATACATACATACATACATGCATCCTGCGAGTAATGCAGAGTGCAAAGTGCAAACCCGTGGCCTCATTTTGCGAAGAATCGAGTAGTTCTCGAGTGTGCAAAATCCGCACTAAAAGTTAGTGTGACAAAGAATTGAGGAAGCTGCAGCAGCTGCTCGACAGCTTGCTTGGGTCCAAAAGACCAAACTGACAAATCGTAGACACAATTAAGAGTACATGAATGCATGTCGATATGTATGTATTGTATTGTTTTCTTGTACATGAATTTGTAAAACTAGTGAAATTAAAACCCGCTGCCAGTAATTTACGCAAAATTGCGGGTGGCAACTCTATCGAATATCATCACCTCTAAAAATTACTATTTTTTTCCTAAATTTTTTGTTCTAGGTTCTTGTTCACCATGGTTTCTGTGCTGCAGTAGCAGCAGCAGAGTCTATTTACAAGAAAGTGGCGGATGCCGCGGCGGCGGCGCTAGTCCTACTGCAAGTAGGGTTTAGGGTTTAGGATGCAGATGATCATAGGAAGTACTAGTCTTACTGCAAGCAGGGCTTAGGGTTTAGGGTTTGGGATGCAGATGATTATCATAAGAAGATTTCATCGAGCTGCAGTGGCTCGTCGTCAAGCGATAAAGAGAGGTCGACTAGAGGTGGGATGTCTTCAAGATCCCATGTACCCATTAAGCTCGGCGGTTCATCCATGAGTACTAGCTCGGTACACGAGCTCCATGGATGGATCACGTCCATTCCCGTCTCCAAGTTGCAACTCGGCGACGTTTGGTTGTCCACTGTTTGAGCTGCTGCGACTTGATCTGCATACTGCAAGCTCCAGAAGGTCGATGTCAGCGAGTCCTCCGCGGCTTGATTCTGCTGTAGCATGCCAGTACGAATTTTATTTCCACTACCACCGGCCTGTTGCAATGTTTCTCCTCCTTCTCCTCCTGTCGAATTCGTTGCAAATACTATTGATGAATATTCTGGCGATTGTTGATATTCGGCTTCCTTTTCCTCCTCGCGAGAGTGGATGCAGATGGAGAGAGGCTGCTGCTGGGCGACTACTATTGCGTGAAGCTCGTCCTGTAGAGAGTGGTCGCTGCCGCTAGCTGCTGTAGGGCCGGCTGCTGCAAATGTCGGTGTGACTGCAGGCATATCGTTCGTCACGTTCATGGACTCTGTTATCTCCTGCTTCTGATCCAGCTTCAAGTGAGGAAACGTCGTCATCCTTGGCAGCTCGCAGGATGAGTTGCATGAGGTGCTTGTGGAATGAATCCTGAGAGAGGTAATTGGGACGTGGTCGCCGGTGCTAGCTGCTGTAGGGCCGGCTGCTGCAAACGTCGCTGTGACTGCAAGCATCTCGTTAGTCACGTTCGCGGACTCTGCTATCGCCTGCTTCTGATCCAGTTTCAAGTGAGGAAACGTCGTGACCCTTGGCGACTCGCAGGACGAGTTGCATGGGGTGCCTGCGGAATGAATCGTGAGAGAGGTAATTGGGCCGCTCAATATCGGATCTGCAGTCGGCAAAGCCTTCGTCAGAAAATCGGACTCTGTTGCGAGCCCAACAGCCGGCCGTGGCGACGCCCATAGCCCGGGCCCATATTGACTTTGGCCTCCAGCAACAAATCCATCGCTGTAGCTCACAGCTGCAGCACCAGCTGGTCCGGACATAGAAAATGGTGGATTATAGAGGCGCAACGAACTCGCCTGCAGCAGCTGACGCTTTGGAATATCCGAGAACGCGTTAAGAATCCCAGCACCGTAATTATATCTGCTCCACCCATGAGCCTCGCGCGACCGGCAACTGGGGATCACGCTCATCGGATCAAAACCGCAATCTGATCCGGCAGTATCACAGCAGAACGGTAAAACTCTGGGAGCTCGGACTTCTGGAATTATAATATTGCGCGACACAGGTTGAAGGGGCTCATATTGAATATTATCGTGCGCTGCTGCCATTCCCGGCCTTGTGGGTGTTACGCCACCTCCATGAGGACGTCCTGCAGCCTGCAATATATTGGTCGGCGCTGCTGCAGGTTGGTCGCTGCAGCAGCTAGCGACACTAGGTCCTCGCGCCATCGTTGATATTGTATCCGATGTAGCAGCTTCGATCCCTGATGTTGTTGATACGGCTTTTTTGGAACCGGCTGGAGCAGGCGATGAACCGTTTCCAGCATTAGCCGGCTGCTGCTGCGATTGATGAAGTAAGTTCAGACGCGCGCCAGGTCCATGATAAGTCAGTGCCGCTTCATCGTAAGCACGCGCGGCTTCCATGGCGGTGGCAAAGGTACCTAACCACATCCGCGTTCTCAGTCGTGGTTCTCGAATCTCCGCCACCCAACGACCCCATTGCCGCTGCCGCACCCCTCTAAAAGTATGCAATCCATTCTCAGGTCCACCTCGCCGCGGCTTCGTGCTCCCCCGCGACTGCGAAACAGCACCACGTCGACGAGCAACATCCCCGCCACCTTCTTCGACCTTCAGTATATTCTCATCATGAACAAAACCACCTCGTCCCCTCTTCCGGACCCCAGCTTGTTTCTTCGTCACAGCTCCAGGATCAGCTGGCGGCGATGATAGCACCATATTGGTAGTATAACAATTACCGATGCTACTACAAGCTAGCTATGTCGCCAGCAGCAGCAGCAGCAGCAGCATCTATATGCCCTTCTCACACAAACTATAAGAGACTCGATGATCTAGTCGCATCCACAATACGTAGTGCTATTACGCAGAAGAATCAAAAGCTGATCCGACCTCTCGCGGGTGGATGTGTGATCTGTTGTTACAGTTAGCTGGAGAATGTAAAACTATCGAGATTTCTCTAGTAGGTAAGTTATATCAGATTCTTGCATCCTGAGGGGCGGGAGTTTAGGAACCCAACAGCTAGGTCTGCAGCTGCACTTGCACATGAACCATCAGCTGCTGCTGCAGCTAAGCTAGCACAATGTAGTGGTACGCGCGGTCCTGAAATAAGATTTTTGCATCCCGGCCTCGCGAAGCCCACATGGATGGGATCTGTGCGAGTGCTGTTCAATCCGCTACATGCGCGCGAGGAGCCTAAGTTTGTACATCGTGATTACGCAGTCAAAAAGCGAAGATTGCGCGAATTGCGCGCGCTCAAGGGGACGCGCAGCAAATATCCGGCAACGCTTGCTCCCGCGGGGGCCACCACCAGGGAAGGAAGTCGACCAACCTGAAACGAACACGTCGACTACTTTTCCTCAAAGAGACAAAAAAAACAAATACCTATGGTTTCTTTGGCTTCTTTTTTCGCAAATAATAATAATACCTGATAATAATAATAATAATAATAATAATAAAATTATGCAGAGGAAAAGACACTTTTGTTTTTCCTCAACCCAATAAAATCTCGTATCCAGGGGTTTTCTTTTTTCCCTCAATTTTTTTGATATAAAAATTTTGGCAAATGTTTTCCTTTAAGAATAAACAAAATTCTTTTTGAATTGATTTTCACGAGAAAAAAAAAAACTCCAAACACTTACCAATCTTTTTCTGGAAAAATTGCACAAAATTTGTCAGAAAAAAAACCGCAAGTTATATATTAGTCTTTTGTTTAAAAACTTTCCTCCTAGACTTTAATGACATGAAATATGAAAGTTTCTTTCATGAATGTTTTAATATAATTTTTTTTAATAGATAACCTTTTTTTTTAATGATTTTTCTCGATGAACTCCAACTGATAAATTTGGGGGATCTTAGGTTATAATCAATGTTGGGTGGTTCTTTACTTTGTCTAAAGAGGCTCCAGTTCTGGTTTTAAAAACTAAATTAGAATGGATCTAGTTTTGGTTTCGATTCTTAAAAAACAAAGGAATTGGGAGATGATAAATTAAAATAATAACTTAAAAAAGGTCTCTTATATGGAAACAAAAATGATGAATTTGGGGAACTTATGATAAAAACATAATTTTAAATGACTTGAAATTCTGTTCTTATGGGAGGAAAAAGACTGATGAAAACCCAAAATAGAAAAATAAAATAAAATATTTTTTATTTGATTTTTGGTTAGAAATTTATTTCATTTATTGATAAATTTTTGCATTTGTTTTCAAACAACCGAGGGCAGTAGCTAAAATGGGCAGTAACAGGATGTTAACTGATAGTGGTGACCGATAGGGTCGGGAAATCTAAAAGGGTCTACATTGCCACCAAAAGGCCAAAAAGCGGCTAAACTGGAACCACTAATGTAACAGTTAACTTGGAGCTAACTGCTAGTTTAGCTAGCTGCCAGTGGGAAAGTGAAAAAAATAGGCAGCAACGACTAACAGCTGGCTCCTAATTTTCCTATTTACTCCCCTTTCCTACTTAACAGGAACCAAGCCCTCTAACTTAACAGGATTCACGGATTCATTCCTACTTAACAGGGATAACAGATTTGCCCTAATCCCGTCTGGTTAAGTAAAATCTGGACCAAGCCCTCTAACTTAACGGGATTCACGGATTCATTCATACTTAACAGGGATAACAGCTTTGCCCTAATCCCATCTTGTTAACTAAGCTCTCGACTAAGTCCCCCAATACCCTCCCATTTTTTTTTGTGAATTTATTTTCGTCTTCGTCGAGAGCTTCATGGTTCTTCCTCTCCTTCGATCTTCTTTCGAGATTTTGGTGATCGATTTTGCGCGGAATGATTTGCAAAAAGTTAAGTCTTTCGACTCTAATTTCCCCATTTGTTTTTGTGTAATCGGAGTTCTGTTTTATATATTTTACTTTTTTTTTGGGTGGTTTTTTTGAGGCGATCTGATTGCTAGTGGGTTTTTCTCAGATTAATGCTTGTTGTTGAAATTTGTGAAGAAGACGAAGAAGAAGAAGAAGAAAATTGGAATCTAAATTTGATGATTTCAGAGAAAATGGATTCAGTTGAGGATTGTGTTCTTTAGGGTTGATGGATGGCTGCTGAAGCTCACCCATCGATTCCTGAAGCTCTCTCTATAGTTGTATGTATCAATGTATGTATGTATTGGCATTGGCATTGGCATTGGTGGAAAGAGAGTTCTTGTCGGAAGGAAACTCAAGATTTTCTATGTGAAGGAAGCTCTGATTTTGTGACAATGATGTGATTGGATTCTGATGATGATGATGATAGTTATAGATGGCTATGATTTGTGATAGAAGCAAATGAAGAGGGTATGGAGGGTCTGAGTGTGTAGTAGGGGAATGGCATTTGAGCAAAGATTTATGAAGTTTTGATGATGATGTATTCATCTGCTGGCTGATGATGTACATGCAGTCTGTGTGTGTATGTGTGTGTGTGTGTTTTTTTCTTTATCTGTGATGTTGAAAGCTGATCTGTGTTTGTGGAATTTTGAAAGCTAATGTGTGTTGCATGAGGAAGATTGACTTGTTGAGGCAATAAGTACTGTATAAGATGAATACAGGATGAGAAGGGTATTTTGCACCTGCCAAATTTGTAGTACCATAGCAATGGAGACAGAGACGCAAGCCTGTAGATGATGCACATGTTCCAAAAGTGTCAGGAATTTTTTTATCAGTGTGGATCCAAAAGGTCACTACTCAATATTACCACAAGTATTAGCAATTCCTGTTTTGCAACTGCAGTTAGCGATGATATAATGAGCCAAAGCCTCCTGAAGAATTGAGCCTCCATCTGATTGACTCCTTAGTAGATAAGTTGCAAGCTGTTTTTTTAGGATTCCTTTAGTCAGACAGGATTCCATGTTCAAATGAAATCCTGATCCTCTTTATCTGGTGCTGTAAATTTCTGACTAATTGCTGACTCACGTCCAGCTCCATGCTGTACTGATTGCTGAGTTAAGTTGCAGAAGGTTTTGCCCTGGGTGGGCCAGACAAAATTGCACTGTGCAGGCTTTATATAACTGGGGTGGTGAAGTGCAACAAATGTATGCCACAGTGATTTAATCTTCAGGTTGCTGCTATGATCCTGGAGAACCACTGAGACTTCTCTACGAATAATTTATTTGCCAATCATGCAACACTCCAGACATCCTTGCTCTTCAGGTATGTCATTTTCTGACAGTGTTCTGGGCTGCAATTGGTGTATAATTTCAATACAGCAACCACCCATTTGAGAAGACTGCAAATATGTAATGCCTAGTAGCCTGCAATTTCCAAGTTGAGTTGTGCATTCTCAGGTTCAACATTTTGTTTCAGGTCTTATAAGTGGGGAGCTTCTTGTAAGGCAAATTGTTCATAGTTTTTCCCTGTTGTCCTTTCCTTGAGTTTTTCTTTTCCCTTTCTGTCTGTCTGTTTTTTGTCTTGTCCTTGTTGTCGTGGCCTGTTGCTAGCCAGTAGTATGGCTGAGTCTTCCCCTTGCTTCTGGGATTGCAGCAGAAACTCAGTTCGCAGGTTGGTTCTTTTCACTGGCCTTTTCCCACTGTAGGGATCTGATGAAGTCAGTGGGGAAGTTGTGGTAGTTAAGTCACTATCATACATACTACTATTGATGGTCCCTGAACAGATGTGAGACTGGCACTTTTTTCATACTGGTGTGTGTGTTTTTTGTTTTTTGTTTGTTCTGTCTTTCCTAGTTTGGTTCTTTCTGTGGCTTCCTGAGGAAGTGTTAAACTTGCTTTTTTTTCTTCATTTTGAGAATGGAGATTTCTCTATTCTTATGAAAGATATTTTCAGGTTACACATGTCCAATCCTTGACTACTGAATTTGCCCGCCCACTCAATTTACCAAAAGACAGTCAATTCACCTAACTGTCTTTGTTGGTGGCAACAGGGATTGCTGAAAAAGGGATTCCTCTTCATCTTCAGCCTGCAATGACAGAAGGTCAGACAACTCTCAATTTCTAAATGATTTCTAGAAATTCATTTAGAAATCGTGCTACATGTCATGATTTGTAACAAAAGATTTTTTCATTTGGAAGATTCAAATGGAAGAATCCCTTTCAATCTGCTGTTCTTGATTTGTTTTTGGTGTTCGAGAGCTGAATAGCCAAAAATCTCATCTCATCATTCATTTATACGAGGACCATGATGGTCTAGTATGGTGGTTTGAAAGAACTTCACAAACCTGAAAGAGAAGACAGAATGCATCCAGAGGAACTAGTTTTTGTCTGGATGGACTGGGAGTAACAAGGAATATACCATTTCCACTAACTAGTACTAACGCCATATACCTATGAGGGATGGAGGGTGGATGGATGGACAGTGAACACTTCTCCATTGGGTTCTAGTTTCCTAGCTAATGTACCATAGCTAACTATCACAGTAATCATCATGCACCTTCTTCCTTTGAAATTAAGAAATTATTCACAAAATGGTTAAAGGTTTGGCATGAGGGAAAACTTCCTTTATGAACTGCTTATACCTAAAATTGAAAGGTTTCTTCTTGTTTTGCCAGAACCTCATAGACCCAAAACACCATGATGGATGGAAGAGGCAGGCAGGAAGAAAATAAGACAAAAAGGGAGCACAATTATATTTCCCCAAAATGTATTTCATAACTGTTTGCTGATCTTTCATGGTTTGCATTGGAACTCTCTTAAACAAAAAAGGGTGAATTTATTAGCGAACAGAATTGCATTTGAATCTCTCAAGCCCAAAGAGGTGATTTTTGGTTTGAACAGAATTGCAGATTTGCAAATGGGTGACTTTAGTTTGAACAGAACCTGCATTTGGATCTCTCAAACCCAACTGTGGGTGGTTTTTTCAAACACAATTTCCACTTGAATCTCCTCAACCCAAATGAGTGATTTTTAGTTGCACAAAATTGTAGTTCTCCATTTTGAATCTCTCAAACCCAAACAAGTGGATTTCATGAGTTTGAATGGAATTGCATTTTTCCATTTGAATCTCTCAACAACCTAAATGTTCTCAATGATTTCTTAGCTTGAAAACAAATTGCAGTTTTGCATTTGGAATTGCTCAAACCCAAGTCAGGGATTTCTTAGTTTGAAACAAAAAATGGCAGTAAATCACACGTCTCAAAACTACAAGAGCTTTGAAAAAGAATTATGTGAAAAATTCCATAATTTCTTCATGCAACCCAAGAGATGGGAAAATTCACATCTATGGAAGAAGTTCACATGGTTGATGTCGAGATCTCTGCACTGGCAACAGGAGCTGCAGGTTCTGCACGGAGGAGAAGATTTCTAACAAGCAGCTAATCGCGAGAGGAGAAGAAGAAGAAGAAGAGCAAGGCAATTATTGGAAACGGCGCTTGAAAGTTAGTGAGACAGGCCAGCTAATTTATAGTAGTGCGATATTGTTCCTCGGTGGATTTCACAACTGTGTGAAAAAACACGGTTCTTGTGTCTGGCTGAACTCTCCTCCTATGCGTAGCGTTGAGCTGTGAAGAAGGGAATATTCAGGGAATATTCATTCTGTCCGTTACACCTGAAGGATGAAACTTGAACTTGACGTGCACGCGGGAATCATCATACAAACTCGCATCGCCGCAATTGAGAAAGTCAATCCTGCACAGACTGCTGGTGGCTCCCATCACCACGGCAATATATAAACAAATCTGCGGGAAGTTGGCTGGAAGATGATTGCGGCCCGGCACTTGATCCGCACAAAACCCAGACTTGTTCGAACAAGAAGTTCCTGTGGGCTTCCCCCATCGACTCTTGATCAGACTGGGTAATATAGTCTAGAGCGTTGCCGCGATGCCGCCTTAGAAGAGAAGCCACAACAAAAGGTGAACACTCGCAGCCACGGGATTCTTCGCGGGACAAACGGGATACGCGGTTGTTCATACCATCGTACAGAAGCTCTTGGGCAGCATGATCAGATCAACACGCAACAATGGACTCTCGTCGTGGGGTCAAGGGGAAACCCTTGAGGAACTCACTCCTTGGTTTCAAAAACCTTTGAGGATTTCCTTGGTTTTAGTGTTTCAGATGGGTACTCTTAGGGTTTAGGGTTTTTTCATCACTTTGAGTTTGTACATTTTCGGCACGTGTTAGTTTTTTCCTCTTTTTCCATGTATGTGTTTCATTTCTATTGTAATTTTGTGAAAGTTGTGAAATCTAATTTTTCTCTTTTATTGTGTGTGTGCTTCATTTTCTAGTGTAACTTTGTGAAAGTTGCAAGCTCCAATTTCTGGCTTTCTCTATTTTTTGATGTATGTGTTTCATCTTTTTGGTGTAACTCTATGAAATTTATGATTTTTGATTTTTTTTAATAGTGTATGTGCTTAATTAATTTTTGGTGTAATTTTGTATGAAGTAGTGTATTTTTTGGTGTAATTTCTTTTCTAGTGTATGAAGTAGTGTATTTTTTGGTGTCTTTTCTATTGTAACTTTGTGAAACTCTACAGTTGTGTGAACTTCAATTCATAAGATAATTCTTTTTTGGTGTATTTGTAAGTGTTTCATTTTTTTTAGTGGTGGTGTGTGTAATTTGTTTTTTAGTGTAATTACATGACATTCTAAAGTTGCAAGTTTCCAAAAAAAAAATTTGGGGGTTGTACTTCTATGAAACCTTAAAATTGTGAGTTCCAATTTTTGATGTGATTTTTTTTTTGGGTGTATTTTTAAAGTATTCCATTTTTTTCTAGTGTAATTTGATGTAATTTTAAAGCGGTGAGTTCCAAATTTTGAGGTTTTTTTTAGTGTATTTCAAGGTGTTTCATTTTATTCTAATGTAATTTTATGGAACCCTAAAATTATGAAATTTAATTTTCCATGGTTTTAATTTTTGAGGTGGTTGTTTTGTAATGCAACTTTGTGGAACCCTAAACATGTGAAATTCAATTTTATGTTTAATTTTAAAATGAGTTCTTTTGGTGTCATTTTATTTTGTATGATTTTGTTGCAACTATTTATAGGTGTGCCCAAAGTTATGAGGTCCAATTTTATTTGGTTCCAATTCGGAGATGAAATTTTCTATAGTTATGAACTATCACTATGACATAATTCAAAACTCAGAATGTAATTATAGCTCCTTATGGAACTTATCCATAACCTAAATAAAAGCTTCATTCATCATGCAATCCATGTTGCCATTACCACCTTATCACATTATTTATCGTTATGATGTCTTGAATTAATCTCACATTTATAATGTTTGAAGATTATTCTATTTCCATTGGACCTTTTATTGACACCCCCTCAATTGCTTCATGAATCTCAAACATCTTCATTTACACGACTACTCACTAAATACCATAATAAGATCAATGTTTTGTCAAACATTACGAATTTTGGCGTCTATTTCTAACACCAACCCTCTAGAGATTTTTCACCCCTAATCACGCAGCTAAAGTTCTAAAACTATGATTACCAACTTTTATTGAAAAAAAGAATTAACCTTACATTTCATTAATCTATTACCAAATTTTGAAAAAAAAAAACCCTTCATGTAACCATGTGCAGTCATCATTCCTTGTTCTAACATGAAGTTGCTAAAAACCCCTAATAGCCTTACCACACCCGAATATCCTTAATGCAATTCTTAAAAATTGAGACTACCGCACGTGATTATGTTGGTATGGCTTACAGGCTATAATCATTTCAAGAAGATAAACTTATGTAATCAATAGATCACAACAAACCTTTGGTTTGGTGGGCATAAGATGTGGTTTTCACATGTTCCTTTTTGGCTTGTTAGGTGTTTGGCATTTTTTTAACTTATAAGTTGACACGGAATAATGTGTGCAAGATTGAAGATGTTGATTGGATTCAAGTGTGTGAACCTTTTGACCAACAATGTGATTCATACAAGTGATTGTTGCAATTCATCCAAGAATCCTTGGATGCTGATGAATTACATTTACAATAGTTTAACACCAAGTTCAATTTGAAGGATTCTCAAGGATTAGACGATTAATCTACATCTATTGGCCTATTGAATGTTGTTCAATTGAATGATCTTAAAAAAAATTTAGTTTTGGTAGGTGGAATGTAAGTGTGAAAGATTGAGTGAGTAATCTAAACTTAGTCAAATGCAATCATGTTGAAGGTTCAAAAAGTTTGAAAAACTCCTTTCCAATCCAAGAAATTCCATACTTGGAAGAACTAAATAGGAGGTCCCATTGGGATAATGAAAAGAATATACAATTGTTACATCATCATAGACATTAACTACATTGTGACGTATGTTTTTTCATACCCAACAATGTTTATCATAACATGATGTATAACTATATATTGGGGTTTTGGACTCTAAAGGAATTTAGTTGGTCATTAAAAAAATTAGCAAAGAAGAATTTTCCTTCTTAGTAATGTGTTAAAATTTGCCAAAGTTGTGCATTAAATAATAACTTCATTTAGTATCTTGTGCAAATGGCCAAGGTGCACATTTTACATTTTAAAAATTTGGATTAGATGTAAAAAAGAAAAACATAAAATTAAAACAAACACCAAAACCAATGAGATCGAGGGTGTGCCTAACCAACAAGAAAAGTTGGATGTGATGATAAGAACCATTGATGTTCACATCAAGTCTCCAAAGGACTTTCAATATTTAGCCCCAAAAGAGGTTTTGGGAAAAACCTCAAGTGTGTGTGTTGGGGGAAAGGCCATGGAAGGGGATTTGAGGGAGTTCCTTTTCATTCATGTGGGAGATATGGCCAAGGTTGTAGGAATGGGTCTCGATTGGGCGAAGGTGGTGGTCACTAAAGAGTTTGGTGTGAATGTGATACAAGAGGATGAAGGCATGTGGACAAAATTGTGGTGTTTGGAACATTTTGTCCCAAGGATCATAACTATTCCTAGCCCTAAGCAAGAGTTAATGACACACCCAAATTTGACAAAAACAAATGGGGTTGAATTGGAAGTAAACCTTGGTCATGTGTATGTGGAAGATAACAAGGAAGAGAATGTTCGTGCATGCTTTCCACTAGTTTTTGAATTGGTGAAACATACTAGATTAGGAAGAGAAAATGCCATGAAAACAAAAGAAGTTTCAAGGGCAGAATCCAGTGGGTTTACAAAAGGTGAAAAAATTTCAGGGGCAAAATCTAGTGGGTCAAGACAAGAAACAAGGAGAAATGAAGATGATGAAGGATTTGAGGATCCATCTAGAGGCCCTCCCAACCCTTTGGATCCTTCCCTTTCTATTGGTTGAGAAGATGTAGAAGAAAGGACTCTCACAGTGAATGTTTTCCCAAAAGCAAGGTAACTTGTTGTTCCATTAAGGGGCCGTGCAAGCCCTCCAAGCATTTGTCTTACATTGGTATTTAAATTTCAATGGAAAGGAGAATGTAAAATGATAGATGTTGAAGTAGCAACACAATGCAATTTTGGAAAGATGCAAATTGGGGCTACTAAAAATGGGTTAGGCTTTTACGAAGAGAATATCACAATCTCTTTGGATTGCATTGATGAGGAGGAGGATGCTACAATGGCGACTAAAACACATGTTCAAAATGTGGAAAATTTGAAGAAGACAATTGTAGATACAATCACAACAATACATTATTCAACACATCAAGTTGGAAGAGAACTTGAATTAGATGTTACTCCTCTTCTTCATAATCTTCCTCTTCATGCTCGAGGAAAATATGATTATGCATGGACAAGAGGTGATAATCTTGCGCATGGAAATATTCAATAAATGTGTTTTTCCCAATTAGATTGTTTTTTTGTGGATGACCAATCTATTCAAAGTGAATTGAGGTATAATTTTCAATATCCTCAAGAAGTTTTGCAAGACATTGCATTGTGTGATTCCTCAAAAATCAAAACAAAAAAAACATCTTGGCTAATTATTGTGAGTAATTGGGTGAATTTGAACATGAATGATGAAAGCCCACACATTTTTAGTGTGGAACAACACATTGTTTCCAAAGAACACTTAAAGAGGTCATTGAAGTTTGAAGGGAATCTTACTTTCACACAAAAATATTATGAAATAAGCTTCAATGAAACATGGCAACTAGATAGATCTATGATCACACAATCTCCCACCAACATACATTTGACCATCAATGAAGGAAGCGTGGTTCCGGTCATCAAACAATGTTATAAAATGAACTTGAAGGTTAATCATGCAATGATGCATATACCTCACAAAGTGAAAGTGATACCTATTTGTCATAGTGACACCAATCCCATGATTGTAGAAGTGTCATGAAAATGTCAAGTTCAACATTTGAGTGACATTTGGGACTATTTAAAATGCTATTTTTGTATATCATCCATGGTAAGTACTAGATTTTTGGATCTTGTGATATTGTGCCTTTTTAAACATTTACATTCATAAATGTGCACATGACATATGTTTTGTGAGTTATGTGGGTCATTGTTTCCACATACCTTTTCAAGGGATCTTAAATTGTAAAATGAACATGTTGCCTTGTTGTTTATTAGGTTGTAAAGTTTTTAAGGTTTTATATGTGTGTTTTCATTTGAAGGTATGCTTGTACTCAACATGTACCTCTTAGGCATTTGGCATTTGTGCTTGAAGGTTGGTAGGCCAATGTGTGCATTCAAGGTTCTTGGTTCTTGGTTGGTTTCAAAGTTGTGGCATTTATGATAATGCTAGTAGTTGTTGATTTTATTTGTAATCTATGTTGGGATGTGCAAGGGGTTGGAAGCGTATGTGTGAATTATGGCACTCTTGGCAACAAGTGCACCTGCCAACATAAGTAACACAACTTCTTTTGAAAATCTCCATGTAATTTGTGAAGCTCTAGAGCCTAGACCAAGCAAACCTGCAAGCATTGACTCATGTACAAATATCAAGGTAGTTACCTATTGGTGCAAGGGGGCCCCTACTTTCAGGTTCAGATGCTACCAAATCATTTTTATTTCAAGGTTTGTTAAAGTTTTAGACCTTGTGATCCATGCCAAAGGGTAAATTTCAACTTGCTGATAGAAGACAAGTTTATGTTGCATGGTTATTTCCTAAATTGAACCATGGTGATTTGTCAAAACTCTAGCACCCTCAATGGACAAGAGATGCACAAAGATGTTTGTTAGTGCCTCATAGCTTGAAACCTGGAAATTCATATGGAGTGTGATTGAGGTATGGGCATAAAGCAAGGGCATGGTTACAATTCATTGCATGCAAGCTATGCCAATAGTCATTGTCCACATGAGTAAGCATTTGTAGTGGTATCATGAGAAGATTCATCATTGATAGGCATAATTTGACTTCTACAAAATTGTGATTCAACATTTTGTACAAATTAGTAGGTTCCGGATGATGTCCAACAATTCGAATCACAAATTGAAATATAATGAATCTTTAGTATTGTTGGTGTCATCACAAAGTTCTTTTGATGGTCATGATTAGGAATTGAAAATTTGAATCTTCTCATTTTGGTAATAAAAAATTGGCTAAAAATGTTTGTGCTGGCTATGCTGGGGCTTACTATCTTATGGATATGATTAACTTTCTTACTTTAATTGTAGAAAACAATAAACTCATCAAAGAGTGAGACATTTTTGAACAAAACCCTTGTTTAGAGTTCTAATTCCCTACATGACGTTTTACTCAATGTTCTATTTTTGGTTTTGTTTTCTTATTTCATATTTAAAAAATCTTTTTTTATGGTGGCTTTATGTCTGTAATTAGGATAAAAGTGCATATGACTTGTTGGCAGTGCAAATTCAACATTCAATCCCAACAAGCTATTTACATTACAATTTATTTCCTTGGGTGCAATAATCCAATGATGAAGTGGGCATTATTTTGAAGAACCTTGATGGTCTTTAGATGGTTGGACAATGCATGGTCAATTTTGTTGGGTTTTTGTTTTGGCCATTATGTTGTCCATATGATGTCATTTTCAAGTTATTTGTTGGTTTTGTTGCTTCTAAATTTATGATGTGTAGGTCATTCAATGACAATTATGCATGTGTTGCTTGTGGGGAACATTGGTCAAGGTAAGCATGCACTATGCTATTTTATCATATGCATGCAAGTTTCGTTTTTTGAATGTTTTTATTTTTATTTTTTATTTTGCCATTGCCCATAAGTTTGATTTTAAAAAATAAAATCTATTATAGGTTAATTGTCAATTCTACCCATTTTGTCCAATTTCTATTCATTTCTATCTACTTTGTTCATTGTGTTGATTTCTATCCATTCTATCCAATTTTGTAGGTATGTTTATTCTATCTAATGTCTATTATGTTTGACCTGTCAAATTTGTTTATTTTATTTATTACAAGAACTTACCTTTTTAAATTTTTGTGAGTCTTGAGTTTGTGTTTTGTTAGTCTAGATTTTATATTATTCTTGTGAATATGTTTTTTTAATTTTTTGTGTTGGTTGTTTGTGGTTGTTTATGTGGGTAGTTGTTTGTTCATAGTCCATTATCCATTGCGCCCAATAACCATTTTTTAAGAAATAGTTTGCAAAATTGAAGGTGGATTCAACTACAACTTTGAATAACAAATCATCTTTAGGTATGATCATGGAATGCTAAGACTTTGAACTATAAATCAAAGCTTCTATATCTTTTTTTGGCTACAATCATACCTTGCATTATGGGCATATGTCATATGCATTTTAATATTTTTTTCTTGTCTTTTTGTAAGTTTTGTGACAATTTGTGATGCATAGGAAAACTAGATGACAAAATCCACATCAGTTTGAATCAAATGAGAACTTTTGAAATCATGACTTAAAACCCTAACCATATTGGAAATTGGATACATTTCAACAACCGTAAACCCATACCTTAAATGGCCATGAGTTGAGAAAAAAAAATTGAATTATACCTAAAGGTTTTAGATTTTCTAAAAAAAATTCAAAATCTCACCCAAAAAGGCAATCAAATTTATAAAATATATGATACCAAGGACCATATTATGTTCTCTTCAAAATCAATCCCACAAGACACCAGTATGCACTATGCAATGTGGATTTAAATTAAAATCTTGTCACCAAGTTTATTTCAATTCATAACATAATAGTTGAAGGTAGGTGGAGATATTCTTTGTTACCTAGTGAATGGTAAAGATTAAACAAGGCAGAATATGACCAAGAGAATGGTAGAAATTAAGACAAAATGTAGATGGTTAGTGAGTTGGATAGCATGAAAACATTTCAATGCTAGTTTGAGGATTCAAATTACTTTCGGAAGGAAAGGACTTAGGATGTAGTTTTGGAAGTTGATGATTTTTGAAAGATTTTTTTTACACGTAGAGAAATTTAGAAAGTTGTTAACAAATAGAATATTTAAATAGTGAGTAGTTTAGAATTTTGTTGGGTTTTGAACCACAATTTTTCTAATTTTCATTTTTGGGTTATTACATTTCATACTACAAATGTTTGATATATTTAATTATGAGTAAAGGAAACAATAGAATATTGATGAGGAAACAATGAGACTACTTTGAACTATTGTGTTTTTCTAATTGAATTATGAATTTTGATCATAAATTTAGATTATTGAAGATAATAGAGAATTTGAGAAATAAGAAAATGGTAATTGTAATAATTTTTTAAAAATGTATACAATTTATAGAGGATTTACAATAGGTAAAACTCCAGATTGTGAATCGTTGTAAGTACTTTTGAAAATATAATGTGTATAGTTTTGTTAATAGGTAGAGAATAATTATGGGTAAAATTTGTGCCCACAATTCTTGAAATAGAATGGCTTACGATGGGCCTATTCCAACATGGGTCTATGTCATTCCAATACCTAGGTGTCGGATCTCTGGGTTTATAAGGTATCATCCATCAAGCTAATCATAAGTCATAAATTCATTTACAACAGACATTAAACATTACTTCAAAATTTTAATTACCTTATTTGTTGCCCATGGATGAAGTTCATGCAACAACATTTATCTTCATTTGTTACAAATGAAATTCATCCATTACAGTCAAAATCTTTTTTCTCAAGGGTTAAACTTCAACAGAAAAAAACTTGTCCATAGAACCTATCTATGCATCTGCACAAAGTCACCACACCCAGCTTGCACAAACACAAATGGTAGTTCACAATAGTTGCCAGAGAGAACAAAGAGTTCTATCATCACAATGCCTTGATAGTTCATGTGACCTTTCACATCCACCCAAGGCAATTAGAACTGAACTTCAAAATCAATTCCTGTGAACTGCTCTTCCTAGCATGTTATATATTTAGGTACTTCCTCAGACAGGAAACAAAAAAATAAACCCTAACACACTGAAAGGAAAAACCTCAGTTGAGAAGAACCCATTTTAACCAGCTTCCTAATCATTCATTGCTCACTGACGGTTGTTATGAGCAAATGCATAACATACCACTGTACACATAATTCTCCATATGTGACATGTAAAGCACAATTGTTACAGGGAAAAAAAGGATCCACAAACAAAGCATCTTTAAGATTTGCAATGCACATATATGTCCCATCTCTGTTAGTGTGATCCAGGTCTTGCACTCTGCAACAGTCTAGAATCACTGACAGTTACAGATATGCACAAGCTGAAATGAATTGCACCTTGACATGGTAGGAAAAACATCAGTGTTATCAGGTCTCTATCTCTGCATTTGGACCTCTTATTTAGTGTATGCTGTATCTACTTAGATTATATCTATGAGACTGTCCCCAGGTGTAACTTGGAACAAACATGAACAGTAGAGACTTAATCTTCAGTGAAACATTGATTCAATTATGCAGTGTTGATGATACATGTGTTGCAACGTTTGTAGTCTACACCATATCTATGAGACAGTCCGTAGCTGTATCTAAGAGACTGTCCCCAGGTGTAATGAAGAACAAACATGAACAGTAGAGACTTGATTCTCAGTGAAAGATTCATTCAATTTCATGCAGGTTGATGCATACACATGTTGCAACACAATGCTTCCAATCTAAATGACCACAACAGGAGTTGCATACTGATGGTACTGTCAACCCAAACGTTTGTGGTTCGGATTGGTTTATGAACCATTTACAATGTGCTTGAAGCATCATCATCATGTAGAAGATAGACATGATATTTCATCAAAATATTGCTCAAAAGATTGTTTCTATGATGATGATCATCTAAGAAATCATCAAGAATTCTGCATTCTTCTACCTCTATTTCGCGCGCTTGGCGGCTCGCTTTCCATGGCCCTTCTTGGGAGGGCCTTTCCCCCGTCGCTTCAATCTCTCGAGCTTCAGCAACCGCCGCTTCTCCTTGGGATCTTCATACATGGGATCCAGTTTCTGTATCGGCGTTTCATACCAGCCCAAAAGCTTCTCCCCTATCAACTTTTTCCTCAACACTTTGTGGCCTGACCTTTGTCCATTTCCTATCACATGACCGAAAATCCGCGCTCTTGCTTCTAGGAGTCCTCTCAACATGGCTTCATCCTCCTGAGATCTAACATGTCCTGTGGTTCGGGCACCAGATTGCAAACCCTTACGAAGCTCCAAAGATTGCACTGGGGTTGGTGCAGATCCTGTACTGAAAAACCGATGACCTAATGAGCCCGGGGATGATGATGCAACAACTTGCCTGCTTGTTGAAGTCTCAACTGTCGACCATGAGCACCATCTCCGAGCACTGCCTAGGCGCTCACTCAACAGTTTCGCTACCCTTGTTGCCATGCTTCATCAATTCTCGCGACTCCGCGGACGAGCAAGAACTGCAAGAAGTTCACTCGAAGAAACTAACCCCAGCATTTGCTTGCATCATCAATGCGGGTTTTAGGATTAGGATATCGACATGGGGATTTCTAGGGTTAGGGTTTCGGGAATTAGGGTTTGGCGCCTTTCGCAGGATCCCCCGTTTGTCTTCGACTCTCTATCTATTGCGTCTCTCTTCTATCTCTGTGTCTGTCTGTGCGAGTATGTGCGCTCGCGCGAGAAGGAAGGAAGGAAAGAACGCAGCAGGCTGCTGCACCGTGTTTGTTTGTACTCGGGTTCGTGTGCACACATCCCTACACAGCCCGGTGCTAGTGGCATCAAACAGCTTTTCAAGATGGTGAAGAAAAGCAAGAGTAAGTCTTTCATGCTTGGAGTCCTCGTTTGAGTTTTCAAGGTTGTGTTTATCGCAAAGGCTTAGAGGTGATGTTTGTATGTGTGTATGTGTTTGTGTGTGGTGGGGAAATGGGCTAGGTGCGTTGTGTTACTTTGAGATGCTGATGAGAATTGGGAACTTGGGAGTTTTGGACAATGGAGTTCTCAGTTTTTTGGAATTTGCTGGTGTGGTGATGTAGAGAGTAAAAGCAAGCGCATGCCATTGCGGAAGAAGTATAAGATTCTGAAGAAGGTGAAGGAGCATCATAAGAAGAAGGCAAAAGAGGCTAAGAAAGCTGGCACGAACAAGAAAGCTAAGGTTGAGAAAGATCCTGGAATTCCCAATGCCTGGCCATTTAAGGAGCAGGAACTTGCTGCCTTGGAAGCCCGCCGGGCCCGTGCAGTCGAGGAACTGGAGCAGAAGAAGCAAGCTAAAAAGGAGAGGGTGAGATATTGCACTCTTTGTACCTTGCACAGCTTATGGACTCTTGTTTTTGTTCCATTTAGAAGAAGAAGAAGCACTCAGCACCTAACAGGGTGCTTGATGAACATTCATAGCCTGAGCTCTTTGCAGCCTACCAGCATAGTGGCTAATGTATGTGTGGTCCTTGTTGCAGGCTCAGAAGAGAAAGCTAGGACTACTTGACACGGAGGAAGATGAAGACCTTTCTCAGCTTGCAAAGGATGCATCAAAGCGGAGCTTGGAGTTTGATAAACGGAAGAAACCTAGGGTTTCTGAAACTGTCAGCCCACAAGGTACTGTGGACCATGCATAGTGGGATTTTGGAAATGTGATCCCTTGATTGCTTGCAAAGCAAAATTGTTGACCACTTTTGCAATCAACTCAATTCTATTTGAGGTTGTGATGTGGTTTTTCTTACAGGTTGATGTTGTGATCTAATGACTGGATGTGAAATTTCAGATGGTTCACGGAGGGCATTCTACAAGGAATTCATGAAGGTGGTGGAAGCATCTGATGTTGTGATTCAAGTATTGGATGCTAGGGATCCCCTGGGTAGTAGATGTGTTGATGTGGAACGAATGGTGCATAAGGCAGGCCCAACTAAGCGCATTGTGTTACTCCTGAATAAGATTGGTATGGTTTTTCTCCAACATAGGCAATCCAGTCCTTTAGTCTGAGGCTGCACTGGAGCAACAAACTGTCACTGGTTGAACCGATTTTCAGTTACAAGCTGCATTGACTCACCTCTGATAAGTCTAATCTGGCTAATGTATCTCAGACTAACCATTTGCTATTGCAGATTTGGTACCAAGGGAGGTGGTTGAGCGATGGCTGAAGTACCTTCGAGAAGAACTGCCAACAGTGGCCTTCAAGTGCAACACTCAACAGCAACGAACAAATCTGGGCCGTAAGTCATCTAGGAAGGCAACTGAGAATGCAGAGGTTTTGCAAACTAGTGATTGCCTTGGAGCTGAGACTTTGTTACAGCTTCTCAAAAACTACTCCAGGAACCAGCAGGTAGACTTCTTGTATCACTTCTGTCCAGTCTTCATTCCTCTCACTGTTAACTAGTTCTCTTGAACTTTTAATGTTGTTGCCGATGGAATTGCTTCAGCTGACAAGCACCTTGATTTTGCAGCTGAAAACTGGGGTTGTCGTTGGTGTTGTTGGATTCCCAAATGTGGGGAAGAGTAGTCTCATCAACAGTTTGAAGAGAACAAGAGTGGCAAGTGTGGGTGCAACTCCAGGTGTGACCAAGGCTATGCAAGAAATCCACCTTGATAAGCATGTGAAGCTCCTTGACTGTCCTGGTATTGTATTTGCATCCCCTGGCGACAATGAAGCCTCTGCAACTCTCCGAAATTGTACTAAAGTTGAAAGGCTTGCAGATCCCATCACCCCAGGTCAGTCAAAGACCACTGGCAGCTGAGCTTGGTGCATTGATTTGCTGTCATCTGCCTCTTTTGTATGTTTTGACCTGGCATATTCTCGATGACAAAAGACATGATGTGCCTCTTGCAGTGAAAGAGATATTGCGGCTCTGTCCAACAGAGAAACTGATGTCAATCTACAAGGTCCCTCAATTCAGCAACGAAGATGAGTTTTTGCTGAACGTGGCCACAGTGCGTGGCAAGCTCAAAAAGGGGGGTGTTGGTGACAGTGTTGCAGCAGCCCGTATGGTGCTTCATGACTGGAATGAAGGTCCCTTCCCTTCAGCTTATTCAACTGTTAGTTCCTTGTAGGTTATGAATGGAGTAAAAGACAATTTGGTTCTTCATAAGTTCATGTTCATTGCACAAAGGTCTTCCGCATATCTAGCCTCATCATCATCATACTTCCTATTTGCTTACAGGTAAAATACCATACTTCACCACACCACCAGCACGGGAGGTTAGTGAGCATGCTGAGTCCAGCATTGTAGCAACCTGGGGCAAGGAGTTTGATGTGGAGGATGTGTTTAAGAATGAGGAGTCCACTGTCATTGCTGGTCTACCATCTCTTGTTGACACATTGCACGTTGAAATGCCATCAACTGCACCACTTACCATGGACGTTGACATTCCTGAGGTACTGTCTAATCTCAACTTGTGTACTCCATGCATCCCACTTTCAGCTGCTTCAAACTTTTGCTTAGTGTTTCTCTCTGTCTTTATTGGAGACGTCCTTGCTGATGGAGAAGTGCCTGGTTCCAAAAGGTAGGGGGAAGATGTACTTTGACTTCAGCATAATAATCTACTCTGGCCTTTGCTTGCAGGGTGACAGTGAGAATGAAGAAGAGGAGGAGGAGGAGGAGGAGGAGAAAGAGGCAGGTGAGGATGCAGGGCTTACTGAGATGGACACAACTGAAACAGCAGTGGTAACCAGGGGCCGTGCATACTTGAACCAAAATGACAGGCTCTATGACGAAGAAGGAATACAGAACCCTCATGCCAAACGAGCTGAAAAGAAGCGAAGGAAAAAGGCAGGAAAGCAGGGTCCAGCAGCAGATGCTAAGGAGGCAAATGATGACTATGACTTCAATGTTGATTATCAAGATGGTCAGGTTCTACTACCAGAGCAAGAAGAAGATGACACTGACGAGGATGAAGAAGATGAGGGAGATGCCATGGATGGAGTCAATTAGCTGGTAGCCCAGGAACAATCCTTGTGACACTCTCAGCACTCTCTTGTTCTACATCGGAACAAGAACCACGTGAGAGTTGTTTCATTCATCCACTTCATAGTCTACCTTCATGTGGGTTTGCACTGTGATTTCTTGTGCAGTGATAAAGTACTTCTTTGGGTTTGATTTCCTTGTTGGGTCTCCTTGTGATTTGTCTCAACATTTTAGTTTTCACTACAACTGGGTGTTTCTAATGCTTTGATGCGAATCAAGAAATCCTGACTCACACAGGCTATGTGTGCAGCAGTCATATAGGGACTTCACATCTCATCTGCGATGTATTCTGGAGAATAAGACCAATTCCTCCACTACTCCCATAGTTGGTTTGGTTTCAAAAGAATTCCAACTGTTTGAAGGTAAATGATAAACATTTGCCATGCTCATAAGGTAAAACATAAGGGTGAATCTTTTGTCAAATTTTCTACATTTATCATGTGAGTACAAATTGGGTAAATAAACGGCAAGACAAATTATTTACCCATGTTGCCAAGAGAAAGACAATTATTTGTGCAATTGGCATTGTAAACATGAACTTGCAAAATTTCGGACAGGATATCAAAAGTGAAATGAAACCAAACAGTTGCATTTAGAATATCCCATTCTCCAACAAAGCTCGAGGTCATAATATTTACCCAAATGAGATGTGACAAAAGAAATGAAGAGCATGCTGATGACCAAGGCTCATACCCTTCAGATTCCAACAAAAAGTTCTGACCTCGATACAATAAAATGAATCTTTAGTCATAAATTTCCTTTCATTTTAACAATTTTCTGATATGCCTCCGCACATTTGGGGCTCTATGAATATGTACCAAATCCAACATGCAATGATTTAGAGCATCTTCACCAGTGTTTTTGTTGGAGTTTTGTGATCCAGCTAAGGTGATGATCACCCAGAAAAAGGTTTAGCCAAATTTTGCTATAAATGAAATGTGGAATTTAAAAAAATGTAAGCATCCTTCCATATTGTTGGCTACCCTATTGGAACATGATATCAAAATCTGGAAACTTTTCTGAATCTTTTTTCAAAATATGGTGTCAGAAAATCCCAAAAACTGGGTGTTCTTTGAAAACTTTAAACAAATGTTGCCCATGAAAAAAAGACTACTCTCCACCAACACCCCCTATTTTCCATCAATCAATGTTTAACACATTCAACATAAGGAGTTAATTATTCCCCATCCCCACCCATAAATGAAAAAGGATTTACTGCATTAAGTGCAAGATTATTTAATAAATGTTACCACCTGTCCCAATCATTATGGGTGGCCAATCAAAACCAGCCATTTCCTTCCAAAACCATTTTGTGTAATTTGATTGAATTTCCCATGACAAAAACTACTCAAAATTTAATATCTCCCACACTGAGGGTTTTTTGAGAATATCAAGAGTGCACTCGAATTCACCTATAATTGCTAGTTTCAATTTAAATGAATCTTCAATAACAAATATTCTATAACTTCTTTACCATAGGTTGAAACATAATGAAACCAACTCAGTACACCCATAACTCATTCAGGGTAACTCATTCAGGGTTTTCCAATGGTGTACCAAGATTGTGACGAGGCACCATGGTTTTGGAGATCTCAACATGCCAAACACAACAGACAAACTACCTTCCTTCATAGATAGATGGGTGGGAATGGGGAAATAATTAACACTCTATGTTGGATGTGGGCAACTATTATAGAGGCCCAGATAGAGATTGTGGGCGGTGACAATGCTACATTGAAAAGGTGAACAAAAAATAAAATACTGCATTGAACTCTACACTTGTTTTCAAGCTACTTGGATCCACAAGCACTTCAAAAGATCTCACTATTGCAGTGTTCAGTCCCTGTTCTATCGTTAGGATTTGCTTGGAGAGATTGAATGGAGCATTATTACCAGTGTTGGGGCAGTTCTCACTCTTTTGTGAAACCGCCAGTTCCGGTTCTCACAGTCATTTTAAAGAACCTTGAAGGTTCTCATTATAAAAAAGAGAAGAAAAGATTTAGATAACCTTTAAGGGTTTCAGGTTTCTGGAAAAAAAACCTCCAACGGTTCTCATAAAAATTACAACCCTCAATTTTCAACAACAGCCGAATTTTTCAAAATTAAAAAATTCAGAATGTTTTTTTAAAATACTTAATTTATTTTGAATTTTAATTTAATAAATAAAAATTTCGCCCTTCTGTAGTAGGGCCCGAAGCTTGTTCGTGAAGCTCCCGCTGAAGGAGCGGTTGAGGAGGCTAGCGCCACCCAAACTAAAAAAACCTATACCTAACTAAACACTAAAGTTTTCCTTAAAGTCATCATGTCTTCACCCTGCCTTTGGGCCTCTTTTCACCCCCTATCCCCTCTTTGAGTGAGGTCGGCAAATTAAGGAAGTTTTATATCATCTGGGTATGAAATGCTGAAACTCAGCATTTAATGCACCCAAGGTCTGAGGTAATTATAGTAGTTGTACATGTAGGAGCAGTGAAAATATATGTAGCAGCAGTGGAGGCGCTCAGGAAAAAGGAAAGACGGGTCAAAACCGGATGAAACTCAGTTTGGCACAAAAAGTGGTGCCTTTCTGAGTTTGATCCCCAGTTGAAGGCTAATGTAAATTTTTGGAGGTTTTTTTAAAAAATCTCACCGGGTTTTGGACCAAACTCAGGGTACTGGTGCTGTGTTTTCCTGACTTTCCGCCCTGAAAACCGGTGGCCATACGTTTTAATACCCTTAAAGGTTATCAAAAAAGATTCAACTGATACCCTTTGAAGTTTTCAAAAAGACGATTCTTACTTGAGAGAGAATCGAGGGGCAGGTCCTCAAAGAGGTTATCACTTTATGCAAAAACCTCTGGTTTTCATTCTAAGAACCAGACTGAAACCCTTAAACGTTCTCACTGAAAAAGTGAGAACTGCCCAACACTGATTATTACATGCGGAGCTTCCAAATCAAAGTACCTATCCTTAATATGACTCAAAATTCCACTTCTAAAAGGAGCACAGAAGGTAACCTTTGCACACTTCTTTGAGATGTAGTAATTTTTCAAATATCGATAAACTGTCTGAAAATGCGTACATTCAACGTTGGTTTCAACGTTTTGATGACATCCAACCAGGCAACTTTCTGATTCCAGTGCCCTTTCTCTGACCCAAGAAGGAATGTGAACTGTACATGAATAAAAACAGAAACATGCTTCAAGAAAAGAGAATTTTCTCAACCAACTCTGAATCTCCCTTCCAAATGAAGCAAAGTCCAGTACCAACTTAGCAACATAGTCTTTTGTTGAAGGAATAACCCATACAAAAACCAGACATCGGTTCACACACACACACACACATGCTTGTGTTGCCATGGAACAGAAATGCCCACTACTTAGTTTTCGATTTGTGCATGATGATAATTCATCTATCACTTTGACTTACTGAAAGCATCATTGATAGCTGGCATGATCTCGGGCCTTCGCTCTCTTAGATATGATCGGAGGCCATGATCCTTGTAAGTTTTGCCCTCCTTATAATTATCAAGGATGCCAGCTTCCCTATCTTCCTTGTTGACTCTTTTCACATACCACCAAATGACAACATATCAGCAAAACAAAACAAAACAAATTAGGACATCATGCCGCTGCACAATGAACGAGCAGATCTATAAAATCAGGCTGTTTTACAGTTCAAAATTCGATGCTAGCCAGCCCCTTGAAAGAATTGTAGGACTATGGACTGCTAAAATTGCAACCCTACAAAAATCGGTGCTAGTCCCTTGAAAGAAAGGCTGTACTTATAGATTATGGACTTCTTCTAGAAACCCTAAAATGAGGGAAGCTTTGCGTCTTTGCAGGTAGGGTGTGCAGACTGACAGTTCTTATTACTACACCCAGACAGACACAATGTCTTCATTTGTAATGTAAATCTGCTAGTGCTCTCTAAACTCTTGACCAGACAGGCATAATAAAAAGTGTAAGCAAGGATTTCAATAATACAGAACCCTTGTCCAAAATGCAATTGTGGAAGTACAAGAGGTAGTAGTTGTGTGGGGTTTAGAGAAAACAGCAGATTCTGAGTCCTGACACACAAATTTGTTGAAATAGATGAACAATGTTCAAAGGAGAGGAGGAGAGGGCTGGATTACAACTGAAGGATGATTTGTGGCTAACCTGACATCAGGGTTGAGAGTAAAATGGCGAGCCGCTATGAAACCACTTAAGCCAATCCCAGTTGCCACTGCCGCAAATAGTGGCACAATCTGCTTCACAAATAACATGGCAGCACCATCAGATACAGTTCCTCAGTTTTTGTACTTAGGGTTTTACATACCCTTCAAATCAAATGAATCAGGAAGAATTTCCGGACAAAACGGTTCATCTGAAATGCTACAGAAACACAGCAGAAAACACAATTGTTCTGGCACTAAAAAACCTCAGAGACAGACTGTGTGAGAAACTAAAAAACCTCAGAGACAGACTGTGTGAGAAACTAAAAAACCTCAGAGACAGACTGTGTGAGAAACTTCTTTCTTGAGCAGCTCCACTAGTATCCCATAAAATTTTCTCATAAAATGAATCATAAAATTTTCTTGTGACAGCTGCATTCATGGCAGGATGGATTGTTTTCCCCATCAGTTCTAGTTCGGGGTTTCAAGAGTGGCACTGGCAAGCTGCAGCCTAAGCAATTTTTTCTCAGCAAGGCTTGACCGATTCAACGGATGTTACCTCAGGCCGGATCCAGTGCTGAGACCACCTGGAAGGATTCAAAGCCATGATGATGGTAATGAGTTAAACCCTGAATTCTCTCTCTCTTTTGAGATGATCTCAAAGGACCCAAGTTTCAGCTAGTGGCAATTTTACAAAGAACCGGGCTGCAGCAAATTGGGAAGCCAAAAAGACAAAAATTCAGTAGAGTTGTGATGAAGCAACAATGCGCGAGAGGCTTCATATTGATCATGGGTCTGAGCTTCTCCTGTAGAGCTATGAGATACATGATATTGGTACAAAAGCTGCTGCAGTGACGCGAGAGACAGAGACGCGTGCATGTGTGATGATGAGAGATGGGGATTTGGTTCTTCTCCCAAGAGCAGATTTTGGTTGCACGTGTCTTCTTCTTCTCTGTCTGTTTTTCCTTTTGTTGCATGCGAGGATGGCATCAAGGAAGATGCACTGACCGCTTTCACTGAAGAGCGCAATTTTTTTTTTTTTTCTATTTTCTTTTTTTATTGGAAGCACAATGGCAGACCCAACCTGACAAGCTGTTGGCACCCCAAGTCAAGCTCATTGGCAGAGGACCCACAGGAGCTTCACCTGCACTCCACTGGGTTTGAGAACCCAGGACCTTTTATAAGGTCCCAGGGCCCTAGAATGGGCTATAACATTGAGCCATCACTCCTGGCGTGAAGAGTGCAATTTGGTACTCTATACCCTTCACCATCAGGAAGAACTGTTAGAACAAGCAAGGAGAATAATTCTCCCTCAAAGCCTGAGAAAAAAGGTAGCTTTCTTTATGTATTTTACTTGCTCTGTATACAACTACTTTGTCATGGCCTTCTTTGCTCTCCATCAACTTCAGTAACCCAGTGAATTTGCACAAGTGCACAAATAAAGTGTTTTGCAAATGTCACAAAATTTGGTTTAGAGGTTTTAAGGCTGTTAGGCCTTGGTTAATAAACTAAATAATGCACCAAGTAGCCTGGTACACGGCAGAGCCATTGATCTCCAACTTTTCCCTACTGCTCTAGCCACGATATTGTTATGATAGCTCTTTGGGTAGCTTTGAGGAAAAATTATTCCCCTTTGCTCTAATTGGACAACTTTTCATTTTGTGTCCAAAATCCTGAAGTAGTAGTATACATGGACTAAAGTCTATTTAGTTTCAAGAATTCGTGATGTATCTTGTGTGCAACTTACAAGGTGCTAATTTGGGTGGAATTAGTGGATGGCAGCACGATGGTTCAAAGCACAAAACAAATGATTTCATTTCACACCAAATGTTTGAATACATTTGGTGTGAAAATTCTTTGGTTTGTATCTGTCCAATGTTCATATAAAGTTGACTAGAGCTTGATCTTCAATAAGAATTGTAAGACCACCTGAACCTTAACATGTATAAATTCTTAACCAAAAGAACTGCATTTTCTATCTACAATTTTCAGGCATATTGGACGAAGTGGTGGACAAAGACTTTGAGTCTGACCGTACCATCCCATCTGCCTCTTTGAACCTTGTGTGCAGACACCTCTTCAACAAATAAGATACAAACAAGAGAGAAGATGGTAATAGTGAAGAAGTGTGAAAGCACATTACAAGGACCATTTTAGGCAAAATGAAATGTAGTTTTTAAAGTATATTTTGGGGGCAGTTTTTTAAAAATTTCATCTAGCGTTTCGATAAACATATAAAATGAATTTTAATACAAAGGCCTCTAACATAATTTTTTTCATTTTTCAAATGAAAATAATTTTTTAATAAAATAATTTTTTCAATACACTTATGTTTATTTGAATGAAAAACTTATTTAGATATTTTTTTGTAAAATCACACTAGTCAAACTTTTCAATTGTAATTGAAATGGTACAATCAATTCATATTTAATATATGATTAAATATTTTATCGAGTTTTGCAATTATTTGAATCATTTAAAAAATATATTTACATTTTGTAATATATTGTGACAACATCTAAATTCTCACAAATATATTCTTTAATCATTTAATACTAATCAAAAAATGTTTTTTTTTTATAATTTTATTATTTGACTATTGAACTATCTTATTTTGAGCATAATTTATGAATTTTTTTTATAATATTGACTTGTTGAAAGTTGAAAGTTGTACAGTTTCAAAAAACAACATTTTTTGACTCCCATAATGTGCTTTCACCCACCCAACACTGAAAAGCAAAATTTATGGCCCCAAAAACCAGACTTGCACCTTCTGGTCTTGCTCCGTAACATCATGCAAATCTAATGAGCTTGTCCCAATAGAGATGATGCATTTGGCATGCAAACCCATAATTAATCTATCTGCCAAGTGCACGCAACAAAACTGAGATTTGATGCAAGATGAAATGATTTTGCAGGATGAGTCATTCATGAAATGAGGCTTAAGAAATGCTTCCAAACATTGCTGTAGTTCCTCACATTGCATCTGCTTTCCAATGAATACAATAGTTAGAAGTCATTACGAAATATGAACTACAAAATTAGTTTTTGAACTATGGAACATTAGTATGTCACACCCTAGAGTTGTCTATTGATATTGGGTAAGTTAGCACCAATATTACCTGGTTATTGCAACACAGATCTAAGTTGGCACTCTTTTATTAGAACTAACATAAGAACCGGAGCATGGAAAAACACCTCCAAACACATTCAATTTTTTTAGTAAGCAAGCTGAATTCTTTTTCAAAGCTTGACAAGGAGACTAAATTTTATAGCAAACTTGTCTTAATTTGAATTAGTTGGTTGAACTTAGACAGACCCTTATTTAAATTTGTTGTAATACTTTATACCTATACAATTTCTAACATTGGGGAGTATGTAGTGTGTGCATCGAACCAAACCCAATTTTTGAGCTCATCCTCAATGTTTTGAATTTTTAAAAAATGTGCCAAACCCAGAATCAAAGGTTTTAAAAATCTCCAACCTGCACCTGGAGAACATCCAACTAAGGAATCTCTGGAGTTGGGTAGTCCAATAGTTATTGTTATCTCACATGTTTGTGCAACACCATCACTAGATCCCAGAAAATAGTGATTGAGCAGCTTACTTGTGACCTGACCCTACCAACGGCGGGTGTCATCCTCCTGGAATTCCAGTTTCAACAACAATGCGATTCCAAACTGTGGAACGAACCATGGATGATTCCACACTTTAGAATCGCTTCTGCCGAGACCCGCCACCAGCACCCAGATTCCGAAGAATCGACGACTTTCGCGCGACGCAATGCCCACGTTCCTCCTCCTCCCCCGTCAGAGACAAATCGCTCGACGCTGCAAATTGCATTCTGTTTATATTCTGTTGTGGCTTCTTGCGATTTCTCTGTGCTACAGCATTTGCATCCAGATTTTAAGGCGGCTTTTGTTTGAGCTTGATGCGAGCGGAGGAGGAGGTTGTTTGAGGGAGATCGGCTTCCTTAGGGTTTGGTCTGAGGAGTTTCTTTGAGGGATATCGAACGCACTAGGGTTCGGTTTGAGAGAAAAAGCGAGAGAGAGAGAGAGAGAGAGAGAGAGAGAGAGAGGATTTCTCGTCATTGAAAACCGGATCTGTAGGAGTTTGAAGAGATTCCGCAAGAATGGCGAAGGGATCGCAGAGCCAGGCGTCGTCGACGGTCTCAAAAGGGGGTTCGTCTGCAGCGGGAGCTGGAAGGACGGGGCCCGCGGGATCGGGGCCGCGAGGAACTGCGGCAGCTGCCTCGGGGCTGAGAAGGAGGAGGACATCCTCGTCGTCATCGGGAAATGGAGGTAGTGGTGGATTCGGAGGAAGCGGCAACAACATGTTGCGCTTCTACACAGACGATGCACCTGGTTTGAAGATCAGTCCCACGGTTGTGTTGGTTATGAGCCTCTGCTTCATCGGCTTTGTCACGGCGCTTCATGTCGTTGGCAAGCTCTACAACTACAAGTCTGGTGGTGCATGATTTGCTGCTGTTGCTGGTACGTTTGCCGCCGGATCTTCGATGCTTCAAACCCTTAGGTCTAGGTCTGGTATCACCTCTGAATAGGGATGAAAGTATGGCATCTTTTCCAGGGCTTTCGGTGAAGCAAAAGGAGCTGACCAAGTTGTAGTGACTGACTGACTGTGGGCCAAGATTACTGGAGCTGCATCTCCCCCATGTTCTCCTCCTCCACAAGCAAAGCTCTGATGAGTTTTGTGTGTGATTTGTCATAGCTCATTATAGAGTGTTAGAGCCTTTGGTTTCTGTTTCACAGTGACTCTATGGCATCCAGCCATGGATTTTTGATACTGATTTGATTGCAGCTTTCAACAAAATTTTCTAGATTTCAGTATGTGGTGGCAAGGGTTGTGGCAGTTTCTGTCATGCAATCCACAAGTTTGAATGGTTTCAAGTTGCACCTTGTGTCTGCTTGGAATTTTTCCAGCATGGTGAGGAAGCTGCAAAGGTGCATGGTCTGATTAAGTTGGAGGTGGTTGTGTGCATGAGTTGTTTCTGTATATCCAAAACAGTTGACACAAAAGGTTCAATCTCCGAATGAATGTCGCTCTGCTGTTTTCCAAGAGTCCTTTAACCATTTCAAACTTCAATTTCTCATATTTTAGGGTGCAAAGTCTTTCTTGTCAATTTTCCTCTGTACACCTATTTTGTCAAGCCCACTCTTCTGTCAAACTTTTAGATTTTACTGTACAAACTGGACAGTTGAAAAAAACCATATATGTAGGAAAGTGGTGCCTTGTCACCACCATCTATGTTGTTCTTTAAACAGTTGTGTTTGCCAAATTAACAAATCATGGTTTATGTTTTCTCCCTCACTTTTCTCTTATTGATATCACAAACAATAACCTCATCACATTAGTTCAACTCATGAGTGCCATTTTCTGTATATGAGTTTTGAAAATCTGCTATTCATGATAAAGGTTAATGTCTTACACTTTGTAAGTGACTTGTACAAGGATATAGCTGCCCTCATTGTTGTGTTCAATTTCAAAGTGTTGATTTAGAGAGATGATGGTTTGGAGCAATCTCCTAGAAATGTGCTGAAGCTGAGCTGCTTGAAAGAATCACACAGTGATATAGGTTAACTACATTATGCAGACAGATTTGACCTACCTAACAGAACTTGCTTTAAGGCCTTTGTACAACTCCAGGGAGAGAAGTACAATCCACAAGAGTGGTCTGTCAGTCACTATCTGCTGAGTAAATGGACATGTCTACAATAAAGAGCAGGTTTTATCTTAACTATGAGATTGCAGAGAAATCTTCATAACAAACACATTGAAGCCAACTCAACAGTAAGTGGAGTTACAATATTGTGCAAGTGATCAACCATCTTCATCATGAAAAGCAGTGACAATTTGCTATGACTTGCAGGTTCTTTGAAATGCCACTTGCCATCAAACTTCTTCTGTATGATTATACTTTATACCTTTAGTGACTGGACATTTGACCACAGTACCCAAGAAAAAGATAGATCCCTAATTGATGCAAACTTCCTTGCATGTGATTCAAATTGTATTTTTGCCAAAAACATGTCTTTGGGGCATGCCTGAGCACCAGGGAGCGGCCTCCATGCAGAAAGTGGAGAAGTAGAAGACAAGGTGAGTGCCAATCTACAGCTCACTATCAACAGTTCCAGTCTGACCAGTATTTCCATTGACAGCCACAAGCTCTGTTTCAAAAATCAAAGTTGCCCCACCTGCACGACACAAACTGCACAATCAAACCAAAGAACATAGGAGGTGCCCGAAATGCAGCTTGATTTTCAATACACAAATCTGATAGTGGCAACTGATGTAACTTCTGTTGTGAATGAGGATTTGTGACTAGAATGTCCGCTGCCCAAGACCGAAAAACAGTCATAAAAATGTGCTGCAAATCCATCCAAGGAGAAAAGTTATAACTTCCAAGATATGGTTTAAAGTTAGACCACACCTGGAATCTTTGGAGGAGAGCCCTGAGCACCATAACCCAAGGTGGATGGAATCTTCAACTTCCGCTTCTCCCCAACACACATACCCAACAGACCTTGGTCCCAACCTGCAAAACATCAACCCCCAAAATGACATTTCATTTCATTTCAATAATCTTCAGAAGTACTGACAATTTCTTCACCTACCTCTCAAAAGAGTACAATATAGTAAGTGTAGATTCGAAGTATCTGCAACAACCAAGGCACACACAGGACAGAAAAAAAAGCAGATATCTATGGGAATTTTGCAGAGAAATCTCTAAACCAACAGTTTGAAGATAACATGACTAGGAGTGGTCATATAGCCTTATGAGAGTCACTCACAAAGTGTCAGACTATCACCTTCATCATGAAAAGCAGTGACAAGCTGCCATGACTACCCATTGACTTCATCAGCTCCTGACAATGGGTGCAGCAGATATGTATATAACAATCATCCAAAATCTGGGCAAAACCATTTATACAAAATCTGTACACAGGGTTTCTGTTACATTTCCAGAAGCAACAGAAGACTCGGACATGATGTTGGCTAGCACTCAGGAGACATAGCTAATAATATAAAAATCAATAGTACAAGGAGGAACAAATAAATGAAAACACTGCTTGACCTTTGATGACTGATCCCTGTCCAAGAGCAAACTCAAATGAGCTTCCTCATGGATAGATAGCTTGAGTCAAACAAGGTGCCATCAATGAGTGATTCCTTGCCCCAAATGAACACACAAAAAAAATGCTGAAAAACAATATGAGGGCCTGACCTTTTATGACTTGACCAGATCCAAGCTCAAAGTCAATCGGGTCACCTCTTGCATAGCTTTCATCAAATACACTCCCATCTGTGAGTGAACCCTGCCCCCCACCATCTCCCCCTCTCTCCTTCAACAACATTTCAACATTTCTGGTATAACACAACAATGAGTGCAGTCACAAAACCTTGTGAGAGTTGCTCACAAAGGGTTTCTAAAATCTTCTATGCATTTCAAGTATATGGAGTTTATAACCAATTATGGAACACTCGACAGAAGGGAGGGGATTACACTCACCCGATAGTGAACCTTCACTTGGTCTCCCTTGTGTGCTTGCACATGACATGTCTTTGGTTTGAACTACATATACCAAGGATTGCGAGAAAAACACTAAATCAAAATTTGCTGGTCAAATCCTTTCCTGATCAACCTCCTCAGAGGTTCTAAACAGAGACAAAAACTACCCAATGTCATGGAATCTGAGACTGATGATCTCTTGGGGTTGATTCTCTTAAATCTTAGAATGGTGAGACCACCACATACAAGCATTCTTCTATTCCTGGAATGCAGCTGAACTCTCAGATCCAACAGTTGAACAGCAAGATCTCAACAACACAGCATGGCCTTTCCCCATACCCATTGTAACCCACCTTGACACCAATCTGGAGCTCTGTGACATCCTTCTCCTCCTTTTTGGCCTCTGCTGCAGAATCAGAAGATACCAGATGAAAATGACACATAAAATCTGAGTTTCTCTCATTCCTTCCCTAAACTCAAAACATCTCCTTGTCATGACCTTACACTAAACTTTGACAATGACATGTTGTTCAGATGATAACAAAGTGGAGGAGACATAGAAAAGAACTCCAAGAGAAAGTCCTTTCGTTTAGCATGCATATCCACCATCTCATATCTCAAAATAAAATCTTCTTGCCAGCATTAGTCATCTCCTCTCTTCTGCCCCTCTTTTATTCTCATGCTAAATGAGGCATCCTCAAACCCTAAAATGCGTTCAGATTCCATCAGCAACTGATTCACTCTTTTTCTTGCCCCCAATATTTCCAATCATACTCCTAAAGGTTCCAAACCTAAACAATGGAGCCTTTTGTTGGTTGCAGCACCAACCCAAGCTTGAGAGAAAGGAGAGAAAGAATATGAAGGAAGACAAGACAAGAGCAGACTGAGTTACCTGAAAACAGCACAAAACTCACGAGAAGCAACAGAACTGAAACTGCCCGCCTACCCATCACGCCAACGGAGCTTTATTGAGCCTCCTGCTGCTGTTCTCTGCACTGTCACACACACACACTCTCTCTCTCTCTCTCTCTCTCTCTCTCTCTCAAAATACAAGGATCTGACTGCAATCCTAACAAACCCAATTCAAGCAAAATTTCTCTCTCTCCCAAAATACAACAATCTGACTGCAATCCTGACAAACCCAATTCAGGGAAAAACCAGCAATCACACAAGAGTACAAATTTTGCAAACTGGCAATGGAGAGTTCTCTATGAAAACATGAGATCGTATACCATGCCCCACAAGCTTAACCCTTGTGCCCTCCACATCGGTAGGTAGGTATAAGGGAAGTAGTGTGTTGAATGTATGTGGTATGTCTACAGTGCAAAGATGAAAAATACACATATTTTGGGCATGGACTTTGTATATAGGAGAAGGTTTGGGATATAGGGCCTTTTGAATTTTAGGTCCTGTTCCGAGGCCGGTACTGGCAATCTTAGGACCATTGAGAGTACCCAAAATACAAAGAAAAGAACTAAATGATGTCTTATGAGATGAGAAGGGCCTTTCTTAAGGACCTTCTGAGATTTAACAGACCTATTACAATACCATGTGGACGGTATCAAAAATCTTAAAAGGTTTGAAAGATAGGCCCTTCTCATACTTAAAGACCTGTCATCATATGTCACCCTCAACACCCTAGCAGAGACTTTAGATATCTGCAAGGCCTAGTAAAACTTCCTATAGCCTTGTAGCCACTGGATCTTTTTGTTTACTGGTGAATTTTTGCACAAAAGTGAAATTAAAAATTAATGAAGTGAGTTTTGAGAAGTTTTGAAAACTTAGTCAAAATCATCAGACTTCCATATTTGGTTTTCAGTGTGTAGCCATAAATATAGAAGGTTGATTAGAAATTTGTATTTCATATCTTATCGCCAGATTTGGCTAAAGTTTCCCAGGGGTGATCACCGTTATTTTTTCATCTTTTCATCATATGGATGATCATCACTTAAGCTACATTAAAAAATTCCTCCAAAAAACACCATACAATAACTACAAGGCACCTTATGCAATATAAACTGTCCTCAACATATGACAGGTTTCTAGGGCTTGTGGGTTCTTTGGAATTTATTTGCTCATTCATTCATTGTTTTGAGTTTGCCCTTCATAACCAAGGGGGTTACCACCTAAACTCCAAGTTATTCGTAACTGTTAATGTTGTATGGATGTTTTGGCCCCAATAGGGAGACACACAGGTGCACAAGTATTTCACTATTTTGAAACTTAACGAAATTCTATGCAGCCTTTCAACCTTCTATTCTCCTCTCCTCTTCATTACATGGCCAGCCTGTCCAGTTACGCTTTTTTTTGGGGGGCTTCTTAACCCTAAACCCTAAACCAAAAGATAACTGAAATTCTGCAGGCTTCCCAAAATAGCAGTTTCTATTCGGGGACGGTGTGCGTTTCCTTTTCATATAGTGCTGAGAAGGTGAGAGCTTTGGGCAAAGCATATGGGATAAAATAAGGTGCTATTGAGAACAACCTTGGGGAACAGGTTGGGAAGTTGAGGAACATATTAGGGAACCCATTGAGAACCTGAGGAACATCAGTCTGAACATATGAGAACAAACTGAAAACAGGACGGGAACACAAGAATGAAAGACTTCCATCCTCACAAAGATGAACCCTCTTGCCTGTATGTTCAGTTGTCTCCTTGTCTAATTGGTTGCCACCAATATTTTGCCTCAGTAATACCCCTTCTCCAAAGCACACCATACAGGGTCAATCAACCTCTAACAAAAAAATTTCACTTAATGCAATGACAGCCCAAATAACAGCAGGTCCACGCACACCGGATCAGTGGTTTTGTTTTGGCGAGTTTTTGCAGCTAAAAAAAAGAACCCAGTGATCAGTTGATATCTGGGTCCATTATGCTGTTACAAAGCAGAGAAAATGTGCACTTCTTGAACATTCACATCCAAATATGTACATGTCATGGAGACTAAACATAGTGTGAAGGAAACAGTGATGCACTCAAGAAATAATCAATCATCCCCTTCACTTTCACTCTCTCAATAGCAACTTCAATAGAACAAACATTAGCTGCATGATTTCTTTTCAATCTCCCTCAAATGATATACAGGTTTTTAGCTTTCCAATCTTCCCTTTTGTTCTCTCCAGGTACTACTAATACACTGTGTTCAGTAGACCTCATCTAGAAAATACAAGAACAATATCCAAAGCAAAGCTTAAGTGCCAATCCACTACCAAAAAAAGGCTATCATCATCAGACTATGATCAGGACTTGGGCAAGCAACTCCATATTTCTAAACATATTCAACTTTCACAAGTCTACCCATTCTGGAACCTGTTGAAATTCCCAATTCTTATTACAGTGTGCATCATGATGCTCACCAAAGTTTGTACATTCAAACCACTCATTGTGATCAAAAACACGCCCATCTGCAACCTCTTAGAAATCCCCAATGCTTCAATGCATGCTCACCAGAATGTGTACAGTTCAACAACATTCATGGGCACGAAAACTTTCTACCAATTTTCAAGCATCTCAAGTCCCTGCCTCTTTTACTTTTTCAGTTAACTCATTTGTGCAAACTGTTCAGTTTTGTACAGAAGTCAATTTCCACAATCAACTCTCAAGAGATGGGAGGGTTTTCTACCTTGTTTGGTCAAAATGGGAGACTTGGATGGCTAATACAACAAGATGCAATTCACAGCAATTCATTGCAGTGGCTGTACCTGTACAAGTCCAAATAGGGGATGTGGGTGGAGATGCACTAAGAAAACTCTGATGGGTTCACAATGCACACCTGTACAACCAACCATTCATAACCCTAAAGTGCTAAAAGTTTGAAACTGGAAGTGTAAAGTAGGAAATGGAGATCAGTTATACCATGAAAAGATTAGTGAACTGGAGAAGATGGGTGCAATGAGGGTTTTGCAGGAAACAGCAGGTGCAGTTGGATCACCGGTGTTCCAAGGCCAAATAACTGCACTCCAGCACTCCACCTCCACCTCCTCAATGTGTGTTGTTTCTCTGTGGCTGTTACTTTGGTGGCAGCAAACCCAACCAGATACAAATCCCAAAACAAAAGAAAAAAAAGCACAAACATGAACCAACCTATGACTTATGACATCAAATTGGCACCAAATAAGTGAAATTTGTCATGGAATCAACTATGAACCAAAGCTCCCCTCTCTTGGATTGGTAATGAAATCAACACCAGTGTCAATCAAGACCTGCACCAATAGATGCAAATTTCAAAGGAATCATCAAAGCTTATTATGTAGTGCAACCTTTAGTCTCCCAACCCTTTATCTTCATACATCTATGAGGTTGCAGAAAAATCTCCACCGACACTTTTAAAGTCACATGACAATGAGTGCAGTCATAAACCTATGAGCATCACTCACAAAGTGCCAGACCTTCACATTCAACAGAAGTAGCAGTGACCCATCCACTGGGGATCAGTGCATCCACTGAAGGTGGGAGTAATATATAAGTACATGATAATGTAATTTGGTAAAACCAGTCTACCAAATTGGCTTCCTGAGGTTACATTGAATTCCATCTGAAGCTTACCCATGAAATTGAAATACTGGAGCAAGATCACAGAAACTACAGAGACTTGTGAATGACAATACTAGAAAGTTTGGTTCCCAGATTTACACTACAGGGCAGTGGTATTTTGCAAAGGAGCATTTCCAAATTTCTGTGATGATGCATCCTTCTATGTTTTGTCAGGTACCTCAGAAATCACCTTGCCATGTGGTGCAATACATCAAGATATGTGACAACTCAATATTTTGACACAACTGAAGGAATCCAGAATTTTGTAACTTTGGCTTTGGCAATACTCCTCTGGAAAGCTCAACAGCACTTATTCACCTCACTAATATGAATTTCATATTTCTAGTTATACATTCATGGTTTTTAATCTCAAATTTAAAGACAGTATTTCAAAAACATATTCCAAAAATTGTAATGTAATGTCTTTTATTATAATACTTGATAATCATGAACTTATTTAATGACATTAATCAATGTAAGTAATTCAAGTTCAATAGCATGTTTGCACCATTGTTTTATGAATTGAGTTCTTGAAAAATAATCATATATTTATATATATACACAAAATTTTAGTAGTGTCACATCATAACAAAGAATGCATATTGATAATAATGTGTCATGTTTGGATGACTAACTTTAGCAAAGTGAGTGACACATTTGCCACATGTAATATAGCATAGTCATTGATTTGATTAGATAGTTAGTTTTCCTAATCAAAATGAACATACTTGGTTTTGAAAAAAATCAAATTAGATACATTCAATCATTTCAAATCAATAGTGTGTCGAGATATTGCAAATGCAAGAAAAGCTTGATTTGTTGGTTGAGTCTTTAACAAACATATGTAAAAAATATGAAGCACGGGCCAACAATTCCCATATACTACAACTAATCTACTATCATTATACTTTTGTTGTAGGCATAAAAAAGAATTACCCTTGCTTCTTTAAGCATAGACTAGTGTGGCATGTGTTGTTGACCACATATTGTAACATAGTTTATAAATGTATATTAGTGTTGGGTGGATATAAGATTTTTTTGATATCCTCTAGTTTTGATTATTTGCCTATTTGTTATCCACAAATTCTGATTATTATTATTATTTGTAAGATTTTCAATTATAATATTCTTTAAGGACATTAAAAATATATATAATGTTAGATTTCAATACGGTTAAATATTGGCCATCACTAATATTTGTTGGATATCCTAGTATTTTGGATAACAAGATAGAATTTTTTTTTTCAAAAATATTTCCAAATAAAGTTACAAGTCCAAAAACTCATTTTATTCAAATTCACTTTCATATTGTTCTAATTCTTTCTTTAAAGTAGCATTAACCTCAATCAACTTTTTCAAATTAAAATGTGAACTATAACCCACCCTAAGATCACTAGGTCAATTCTTACTAACAAAAATTATCTTATCTAAATTATTTGATTACAAGCGACATCTCCTCAAATTTGTAAAAATTCTAGCCAATGAAAAAGGTCTCTCAGTTTCCATTTGAAAACCAACAATGCCAAGAATGTGATGAACAAAAAATGCCATAGTTGGAAATAAGGACTCATGTTTTGCCCACCACTCTAAAAAACATTTAATGTTATTAACACCCACTTGAAACCTTGTAAACATTTGTAACTCCTTGTTCACCTCCTCCTTTGTTGGCTCATTGGTTCTAGCAAACATCTCAAAAACCTCCTCCATTGTTGGCTCATTGGTTCCAACAAACATCTCAAAAATGTCCAAGCTACCTTTTTCACTAGTTTGCATATTTGCCATAGGTCTAAATTTTGCCATAAGGTGGAGGATGTGGTAACATCTCAAAAGCATATGAAATACGGATCATTGATCATATTTTTCCATAATGGAAACATGTTCTTGACAAATAAGAGATGAAACCAACCTTAAAGTTTCTAAATTTAGGGTCTAATATAAAGGACAACATGTTATGTGGATTATTCCATGGATGGAAGCAAATGGAGGTAACTTCTCAACATGATGGTCAATTAGGCCTAGCCCATGCATTGGTGGGTGTGGACATTTGGATTGATACCTTAGTGCCTTGGTCAATTTGATGCTAATTATGTTATTTTCAGAAATGTTGAAATTTTCAAAAATTATATTTTCCAAATCAAAAAATATTGTGAAGGAAAATAGTGAATATTTTAAAATATTCCATTTGTTGAAATGAATGTTCCAAAATTAACTAATTATTCAACAGACATCCATTATTCAATTATGATCAACTATTCTTTTATTATTATTATCTCAGCCCAACCAAACCACAACTATTCTTTTAGTACGACAAATGCTCTAAGAAAGGAGGTCCATCTACTCTTTGGACACCATAAACAATGTGCCCTCCTACAAAAACGACGAGCAAATTGTAGCTTAAGTGTTTGAACACCATGCGGTCTACACTATATTTGGCATTTTGGGGAGTTATAACTTGGAATGTAAATTTCAAATATTGAAATGTTTATCACTTGTACAACGGATGTAACCAAAATTAATATTTATAAGTGTGTCTAGCTAATGTTTAAAAAATGTCAGTTTAACTTTTTTAAAAG
>Ga0116231_10001000_pt1 | contig 55494 bp, 41 predicted proteins | sample S1TSphgellanicum_2_FD_89695 | JGI IMG/M metagenome (GOLD analysis project Ga0116231, IMG submission 89695) | Host-associated microbial communities from peat moss isolated from Minnesota, USA - S1T2_Fd - Sphagnum magellanicum MG | ecosystem: Host-associated > Plants > Peat moss > Unclassified...
TTGCCAATATCTAAAAAAAGTGTGCTTAATGGCTTCTCACTCTGGTATCCATTGAACTATAAAAAAAAATTATGGCAATGAAAAAAGCATTGAAAATTTCCAATATTCTAAATAAAATTTAAAAAAAAAAAAAAGCCCAACCCAACTCTTTCAGTTGTTGAGAAAAAGACATGAGCGTACCTAAGTCCAAAAACCCCAAAATAATTTTTTTTAATTTTTTTTTATAACACTAATATATATTATTCTCTGCCACGCTGCATCTGTATTCCACTCTTTCTCCGCCCCATCGGAGTAAACAGACCATGACGAGACAGATGGATGACAGCACAAATGGATGAAATGATGCTTCATGATGTCCTTTACTATATGTAATAGTCATTGAGTGTAGATAGGATATATTATTCATCCTAACTTGTTTTCTTAAAATCGATATATCTATATTTCTATGTATTTGTGTGTCCAGGTATTTTGTGTGTTCATTGTTGGGATTGAGATTGGGTAGTGTTTCCAAGTCCAGTTCCTTGGTCATCCCCTATGAGTCATTAGAGCTTGTGGGTGGTATTGGAATTTCAAAGTGGAGGATGTGAGGTCAAAAGACTTGTACATGGTTATTAAATATTGAATAAGATTGGAAATTTGATCCACAAAGGCCTCACTTATTTCCTTAATTGCAACATTTCGTGTGTGTGTTTTTAACATTAGAAACTCGAATTACAAGGATGTACTTGACTTTCATTGAACATTTCAAAGTTTACTTAATATGTTTGTGTATATTTGTAGTCAAAGATGAATCAAACATTTTGATTCTCTCATTTTGACTTTGGATTTAGCCTTTAAAATTTTTCTTTAAATTTCCAAAATGTGGGCATTTTAATTACAAGGGGTATATGATAGGGGCTACCCAAACCTTACACATCTACTTAGGAAACTCAATAAAAAACATTTATTACTTGTGTCAAAATTTTAATAATTATTATAAAATCAATTTCTGAAGTACGTTGACTGTCGAATTTGAACTTCAGACCTGCCACTTTTTGAAGTGAAGAACATGACAGTCTAAACACACTTAGATTGCCTCACAGATTCAAAATCATTTATTATTATTTTATATAAATATTATCTGCCAAAATTTTCAGAATTAAAAAACCAACTGTCAAAGTTAAGATTTGAAATTTAATTAATTATTCGACAATTTGTTGCCAAATTTGTTTCAATATTACGATATATTTTTACCCGATGTTGGTGAGAACAGTTGATTCTAGTTTCAGCTTGGAAAGAACCAAAACTGGAATTGGGTCTGATTTTCAAAACTAGAATCAAAATCAGATTTTTTAATTTTATTTTAAACCGAGCCCAGAACCAAGTTCCTCATTCTATGTGTATTTATAAGAACAAGAATCATAACTAAGAAGAAGCCACATGTTTGAAGAAGCAAAAAAGTGATGAGAATTCAGTTTTGGGTCTAGTTCTTCAAATTTGTGAACCAGAATCAAGACAATTCTAATTCATTTTTTAAACTGGAACTGGAGGTTCTTCATAAAAGTAAAGAATCACCCGCAAACTGATTCATACCAGGGTTGGTCGGGACCAAATTTTCAGCCCAGGTCTAGGTTTGAGTATGCTGCTCAAGGATTCTAAGACCCGACACAAGACCCACTTTAATGATACCCTTGAAACTTGGCCCTAGGCCTCACCCAAGGAAACCCAAGTTCAGCTAGATCCAGCATGAGACCTTGCCCCATGAGTTTTAGGGCTATTTTGTATAGGAGAAGCGGCTGAGTGCAGGCCCTTCCATGATTTGAGATCTGTGCCCAAGGCTGGTAAAACAAAAGGAAAAATCCAGGCAGTGCTTTCGGCAAGGGTTGAGTCTTAGATTTAGATTATAGGCAGGATTTTGGGGGTTGAGGATTGGAACCCCCTTAAGAGTGGTGTGTGTCTTTCCCTTCACTAATTAGGTTGCCGAATTTTTTGAACTGATTTGCTTTCAGTCTGTTGCAAGGCCCGTTGCTGAGATTCACATCAGGAGGCTTCAGAACCTTGGACTGCTTTCTTTCCCATATTTACTCATCTAATGAAATGATAATTGGCGGTCTATTTGCACTCTTTACATTATTTTTAATCAAATTCAACTTGCATTCAAATTACTTAAGCATAGGGTCCAATTCGTTTCTCACAAACGGTAAAAACCTTTTGATTCCATCTAGTGCACCTCCATGGCTAGCCGATTTGTTGGTAGTCAATGTTTTTTTTTTATTGGCCTCGCCTTGGTAGGCAAGGAGATTGTGTTTATATTCATTATAGAATGTAATAGCTTAAGGGATTTTGGCCCCTAGGTAAGTAGGTCTATTTTTATATAAGGATTTTTGAAAGATGATATTTTGGCTTGTGTTGAAACTTGAGATTAGTTATGGAGTTATGATATCTTGAAGCATTTTGGCTTTTTTTTACAGGATATTTTTTAAGATTATATTTTTGCATGGTGAAATATTTGAATTTCCATCACTCTTCTTTTGCCTTAAGATACTTTGTAATGTAAATGGCAAGGCCACACTGTGACAAAACTTTGTTATGAAACTAACACATAACTTTGTTATGCCAAACATTTTTAAAAATGATTCTTCTACAGCATTTCTTTCATTGGTCCTCTAAAATTTTCACAAACCAACCAAATCTTATTATTACACATTAAATTATTATTTCACTCAAAATAACTATAAAAAATTTAAAATTAGACCACCCAATCCAACAATTTCACTGGCCATAACAACTTTTTTACACACCTACACACAAAGCATATTCAACACCCTCTGTCTTGTGTAATATTAATAACCCTAATACTATAACAATAACAAGGGGTGTGTCACACTGTGGCCTTGCTATTTACATTAAAAAGTATCTTAAGGCAAAAGAAGAATTATGGAAACTCAAATATTTCACCATGCCGAAATATAATCCTCATAAAATCCTCTAAAAGAAACCAAAATCCTTCTAGATATTATAACTCTATAACTAATCTCAAGTTTCAACACAAACCAAAATATCATCTTTCAAAAATCCTCAAATAAAAATAGACCTATTATTTATTACCTAGGGGCCAAAATCTCTTAAGCTACTATACTTTATAATGAATCTAAACACAATATCCTTGCCTTGGTAGGCAAGGCCAACAACAAACCAAATGGTGTGAAAAATCCTGGCAACCCAAATGCAAAATACCCTAGTACCTTGGCCAATTCGACACTAATTATATTATTTTCAGAAATGTTGAAATTTTCAAAAATTATTTCTTCCAAATCACAAAATATTGTGAAGGACAATAGTGAAATATTTAGGAATATCCATTTGTGGAAATGAATTTTTTCAAAATTAATTAATTATTCGACGGATATGTGTTGAAATGGCCAAGGAATTACACTATGTAACTTTCAACAATTCAAATTTTGATTACTAAATCATTGCAACCCAAATCCAAAGATCTAACTTTCAACTAATCAAATTGTGTGAGAAATCCTTGCAACACATATGCAGGGGAAGAAAGAGAGAGATGCCTTTCAACAAAGTGATGGATCAGTGATGAGTTGAGTTGTCTGGTGATGGAAGGAGTAGTATTAGTAGTAGTAGTAGTAGGGATCATCATCCATCCTATCCCCAAAGCATTTTGTGAGGAAGAAGATTCACCATGCATTTGTTTGTCATGGGTTGAAGAGGAGCTGGTGAATGAAGAAGTAGAGCAATTTGTTTTCATGTTGAAGATCATCTGATTGATTTTGGGTGTGTGATGAATTGAGTGTGTTTTTTTCTTCTCATGTTGGTTGTGGACAAAGACCATGCTATGATGTTGTAGAGGAAAGAGCAAGAGGGAAGAAGAGGAAGAGAGAGGAGGAGGAGCAGGAGGAACATTTGGTACACTGGGGTTTTGAATGGGGAGTTTGTCGAGAGTTGTGTGCTGGGAGTGTGTGGGTTCTTGTAGCCAGTTGCAGCAGCGCAAATCCAGTTATGCACTCACCTCAACATCAGCGCCTGCTGCTGCTGCTGCTACTGCTGCTGTTGTCGCCTCCAAGTTGACAGTGGAAGAAGTAGGAGATTGCAATGGCTTGCTTCTGTGCTTGAGGAGGAGGAGGAGGAGTGGGGAAGTGAATAGGAAGGGAATTCTTCTACGCTATGGTAGTAGTAATAATAGCATTGTCATTTGCAAAGGAGTTGGTGATGGTGGTAATGGCTCACCCCCTCGGCCTGAATACAGGTTGGTTTCCTTTGCTTCTGAACCCTAACCCTAAAACCTCCTGATGATGATTCTTCACCAATTTTGTCGATGTCAATCAAGTAAGAGCTCTTTATATACCTGTTGTCAATTTCCTTGCACTGGGAAGCTATCACAGTGGAAAATTGAAGGAAAGTTAGTTGCAACCAAACTCTAAGCCAGTTTGGGAGCCTCACTTTCATGAAGCCAGCCAGCCATTCCACAACTTCAAGGGTTTTATGTGTCAGTTCCAGTTCCACATCTGGGAGATGAATGCAGGAGGAGATTCAAAGCATGAATCAGTCATTCATTCTTCTTGCTGGAAATGTGTTTTTTGGGGTGTTTGTGTTGTGCAGTTCTGATGCAAAGATACGAAGTGAGGTGATTGCACCATTTCGGTCATTTCGGATGTTCTTCTATGGAGCATTCATAGCAAGTGGTAGCATCGGTGGTCTCATTGCTGTTACACGTCTGATTGGAGCCCTCAACCATGCTCCTGGTGCTGAGGCTCCAATTGAGATTGCCAAGGGATTGGGAATTGATCTTGCTGCAGTCATAATCTTTGCTCTCCTGTACCAATCAGATGCAAAAGCGAGGGAAATAGCATTGGCCAAGCTGTCAAGGGAAGAGGATTTGGCAAACTTGCGTTTGCAGCTTGACAACAAGAAAGTTGTTACCCTTGCTCAGTTGCGAGGCATTTCACGCATTGTCATTCTCGCTGGGCCTGGGTCCTACATCGAGGAAGCTCTAAAACAAAGTGAGCCTTTCAAAGCTGCACTTTTGGAGCGAGGCGTGCTGCTGGCTCCTTATGCAACAGATGGAGCTACTCTCACTGTTGACAGCCCTGCAGTTGCTACAATAGCTGGTACCTCAATCCACCATTTCTACTAGTCACATGGGATACGGGTCATAGATGCAATGATATAGAGAGACTGAAGTGCATGCACAATATGACAGAAACATCTAAACAAAGGCCTTTGTGGAAGAGTTTAAATCTTGTGTTTTTGGCAAGCTTTGCAAGCCAATACATCAGAGAGAAAAGTGCATGTGTGCACATTCCTTCCACAACAGATGCTATCATGTCATCCAGACAAAGGAGTCAAAATACACTTCACATGTGCTAATAGCAATTGTTGAAGAGTCATTTTGTTTTGTCTTCTTTCCCTCCATTCCAATCAGTTTCTCTAACACATTCTATTCATGGACATGATTGCAGAAAGGATCCCAAGTGCCAATGAAGGAGGTACAACAATAGTACAGGCAGAACGTACAGATGTGAAACCTGGAGCTGATGCAGAAAGAAAGTGGATAGCAAAACCTATTTACACTTCTGAATGGGGAAGGTAAGGAGGGATCACAAAACACCATAGGGATGACTTAATTGAAAGTGTGTTTCTGGGGATATCAACTTGATAAGCTTACTTTTCATGCCAGACTTGCATTCATTAACTGGAGAGAGAATCCTTCTTTGAGCATCTTTTATGGTCTACTCCATGTTGAACAGGTTTGCATCAAACTTCATGATGCTGATTGGGTTACTGTTGTTTCTGTTTCCCTCCATCAAAAGTGACAACGGGGGATCCATTGCTTCCAATGCAATTCCCAAGCATGATCCTTGTAGCAGCATGGGTTCTGGCCACAAGTGGCAAAAGAGACACACTCTTGAGTATTGTCTTTGTTTTTTTTTTTCCTCTCATTTCTAAGAGTCCTTTTGACTTCTGCAGGTGGATAAATGAGCAGAAAAGACTAGCAAATGTTTCATTGGAGAAACCAGTGTGAGTGCTCCTGAGTCACCCTTTTAAAGTGCATCATCCACTGCCTGAATTGAGTGATTGAACTTGTTACCATGTCAGTTTCATTTCTGATTGAAATCAAGTCAGATCGCTGGTTTTGGTTAGGTCTGTCTTTGTTTCATCAGATGACTGTCTTCAAAGGATGCAACAGTCAGTGCTTCAGGTTGGAGCTCTTATTGAAAAATGGCACCCTTGTAGCAAGGAAGACAGAGATACAATGTGGGCTTCAGCACTCTGTGCAGCAATGTCTCTTACCCACCCCAAGAAACCAAGACTGTCTGGGAAGACTACAGCAGTAGTAGTAGTAGATGATCATGAAAATGTAGCTGATTTTTTGTGTCTTTCTACTTGCTTTTCACGCAGCTATATTTCCCTCAGACTAGATGGTCGAGTGCGAGGAAGTGGAGTTGGTATACCCTCATGGCGTGCGATGTCACTGCAGTTACCTCCTCTCAAAGGTATGTGGGGTGGTGCTCTTGATGGCATGGATGGAAGAGTTTAGTGTATGTTTTTCTCTAAACCTAAACCCTAAGCAACAATCCATATAGATTCGATTGTCTGCAGCACAAGTTTGCAATAAAACAAACAATGTGACAATGTACTTACTTGAGCACTTTTCTCCATTTGTAGAAATTGTGGGCTTGTTGTGACCATAACTGGTTCCAAATTCCTGTACATGTGGGATGAACCATCTGTTGCTGAACTTTTCAACTGCAGATTGGCAGTGCTTGAATTGCTTCAAGAAACTTTTAATTTTGAAATGAACAACGTTTGCTTCATTTTTGGTTGGTGGGTTGCACCTTTTGTGAACAGATTGTTAACAGCTTAAACACTTCCTTTTCTGAAATCTTTTGCAAAATTCTTGATAAAGAGGTAAGGGATGCGTGTGCAGGGCATCACAAGCCATCATGGGTTCTTGCCCCATTCACTTGTTTGAACCCAAGTGAACAGGGGTAACACCCATATTTTATATCCTCCTATATTTTCCTTCTCCCCAAGGGGTATGCCTGCAGGGTTCAGGGTTTAGGGTTTATCAAACTGCTAATCACAACCATAATAAAAGTTGGAAAAGAGGGGTAAAATCTCTCTTGATGGGCAAGACCGAATTAAGTCAAGTCAAGACTTTGTGCGTTACAAAAGGTGCTGCGCTAGCCCATTCCAATGTATGTAGCTGATGCCCATAATTAACTTTGAATCTAAGAATTATCTTGAAAGGCAAATTCCCTTTTTCAGTGGAACTATCTCAAAACAATGATAAATTTGTCTTGTCATTGGAGAGCAATTTGAAAATAATATTTTCAAAATTAGGCCACTGATTATGGAAAATAATGCTCCAAATAAGTTTATTACATAAACAAAATTATGTTCCAAACAGGATTAGCTTATTTACAATGCTAACACTTTACATGTCCTGATTATAAAAGGAAAAGTACTGTTCTACAGGGGCAGCTGATTACAGAAATAATCTGTTGCTAATTATGGATGTAGAGGAGGGGGAGGCATTTTCTGTGCCTTGATTTATACAAAGAATGGCAGAATCAACAGTCAAAATAGGGCAGCTGCTTACAAAAGGAATTTGCTAGCAATTAGGGTATGTATGGGAGGAGAGGCAGTTTCTGTGCTGTAATTTGCACAAAGAAATGGCAGAATCAACTTTTTCAATTATGGCATGTGATTAATAGAATTAATGAGCCAAAGTAAGTTGATTAGAAAATCAAAACAATTCCGCAAAATAGGGTAGCTGATTACAATAAATAAACCTGCTCCCAATTACGTATACCGATGGGGAAGGGGGAGCAAAAAGATTCTGTGCCACACATAACCTATCCAAAGAAATGGCAGAATCAACATTCCAAATAGGACAGCTGATTACAAAAAATAATCTGCTGCCAATTATGTTCTGATGGGATGGACCAAGGCAAAATTTTCTGTGCCATAAAATATGCCAAGAAATGGCGTAATCAACATTCCAATGAGAAGGGCAGCTGATTGACAAAAAACTCTTGCACCAATTATGTATGGATGAAGGGAAGGCATTTTCTGTGACCTTGACAGGTACCTAACCCACCCATCTCCACAAAGGGGGTGGGAACCCGTGAGGCCTCAATCCCAAATGAGGGCCTTCACACTTATTTACAAGTGTTGTGTGTGTAAGTGTCAATAGTTGTATATATGGTGTGTAAATGTTGTGTAAAAGTAAATCATTTAGATTTACGTATTTGAGCTTTTTACACTTACACTTATATTGTTGTTGTGTATTAAAATATATATATAGTTACACGAGACCAACATAAATATTTGTCAAATACATTTACACAGCCATGTGTAAATGTTTTGGGGCATGTAAATGTATGTATTATATATCCTTAGTGACCCATACCTTCTTGCAAATCCATATTAATTAGGTATGAGTGCATCTCAAAGCTTTATTTTTTTTTTGCAATGGGCCACCTTGATTGGATCCTTCACACAAAATCATGGTACTTTGATACTCCCCAAACATTAACATTTTTTTTATCTATATGGGACTATGGTGGTTTTATTCCACGAAATATCTTATGCACATTTTGTCTCCCCTCATTGCTTGAATATAATTTCTATTACGCTATTACTTTTATGGGCAGTACTCAATAATAAAAGTAGTACTACTTATTGTAGCTTTTACAAGAGCTTAAATACTTATTGTACTTATTAGAATTCATGTTAATTATATTTAACTTTACACTTTCATTGTTTTACATGGCATAAAATAGATTTACTTAGTTTTACACTTATGTGGAATGTAAGTCTTAAAACATTTACATCCACAACATTGGTAGGGTAAATTAACCCATCACCAAACATAGGTCGGTCACCATGCACCCATAGAGTGCAGCAACTAGCTTGTGTGAAAACCAAAAAAGTCTTATGGGCGTTGTCCTTTTAGCCCATTACCAAACACTTGGTTGAGAAAAAAAATTGTTCTAGGTTTTTCATATTGGTGACTGGCCATCAAATTTTTGTGTTCAATATTAGGAGTTTAGGAGGGCACATTTGTAAAAAAATTGAATAATTTTACAAAGGACTAATTTAGTGATGGGCCATGAGTTGATTTTCATTATGCAAAGGGGGGAACGAACACAAGGGTTACTTTTAATGTTCGGCCATGAAAAAAAATGGTCCAACTTTATAGCAACCCCAAGTTTAAGGTGGGAATGAGTGTTTGGTGATAGGCAATTGGATGTACACTAAAATGAACATAACTGATTTGGTGATGGGGTGCAAAGGTCATGTTAAATAACACACAACTAACCATAAACAAGGATTAAAGTTTACAAGAATCCAATGAAAGAATAACTACACATTAATTAGGGAAGGACTTCCAATTTCCCCCCAAGTGCAAGCACATCCCATTCACACCAAAAATAATTTGCCCAAATTCACAAGGCTATGGTGCAAGGTTTGGATTCACAATCCTACATTTCAAATTCACAAGTAAAACTCTTTTAGCATGTTAGAATTTCCAAATTGTGAAAGAAATAGTTTGAAATCTTTCATCAACATTTTGAAAGCATTTGGGCTAGACCAACAAAAAAAGTAACATAAGAACTATAAAAAATTCTAGATCATAAACAAAAGTTTCAACATATCAACCAAAGCAAAGAGGGCATCTAAAAGTAGCCAAAAAGGAACTATAATAGTTACAGGAAAATCAACAAAATTTAAATAGTAAAGTACACAAAGAATATCTATAATAATTTGAACATCAAGGATCAAATTTTAGTGCTATTGAAGAATATATAAAAACTCGAGATTCAGGGGTGGATGTCAAAGGACAACTAGGAAAGCTTGCAATAAATTAGCTTGACAACCAAATGTTCAAAAAAAAATTATATCATCACTAGGTGTAAAGTTCTATAATTCAAGTGCAATATAGGTAGTCACAAGAGAGGCAGATTTTATCCAACTCCAAGAAATCATAATTTGTTATACACACATAACACATGTACAAAAACAACAAAACAGAATTTAATTTGGGATGATTTTGAACAATTATATGCATTGATAACTTCTTCCCAATAATTAAAAACATATGCATTTCAAACATATCCAAACTTGTCATACTTCCTTAAAAACTAGGCAAAATACATAAAATTCAAGTTTGTACCTCTTGTAAAGTTAGATAACACACCCCCAACATGTTGGAGGTTGGGACCAGGGGAATTTAGATCATGGTGATCAATGTGCTTCATAGGAGGTGAAATGGATTACAAAACTAGCCAAACCAAAACAAGGAGAATTTCCCACCATTTTCTAGATACGAACCATCAAGAAAACATTAAAAAATTAATAGATGTAATCCACTAATCACTAAAGGCAAATGGTTTAATGAAGCATTGGAGGAGGCCATGGATGCAATTGAAAATGGGACAACTTCATTAATGAAAACAAATAGGCATTGGAACATACATCTTACTTCATTGTCTAATCATTTGTATGGGAAAACAAGATTTAGGAAACCTAAACTAATAGGCATGCTAATAGTAGAAAAAGATTAGGTTATGGTTGCTTGGGTCTTGTCCATGCAAGAAGTTGGGCTATCAATTAGCCTATAATAGGTAAGAATGAAAGTGGTAGAACTGACTCAAACAATGCTAACACCTTTTCAAGGAGGGGTACCAAGGACCTTGGTGGTACTAATTCAAGAAGAAACATCATGAACTCGACATTTGTCAAGCTAAAGGACTAGATATTAGTAAAGCACAAGAGTTGACAATTCAATCTTGTTAGAGCTTCTATCAGAACTTACAATTCCTTTTCAACAAACACAATTATGTTACATACCATAACTGGAATTCTGATAAAACATGCATCTAAGTAGGAAGACAATAAAAAAAAAGTTATTGCAACACAAGGTTCACACCAAGTGTATAGCACTATCCCAAAATCCATGGAGTTGATGAATGTTAACTAAGTAGTTAATGTAACAAAATCAACACTACCATGGTTTTACATATTTAGAAGAGAGGATACGTGACGACTACATACAACTCTACAAACCAAAAACTTATGTTTATGCAATTAAAAGCATGGATGACTACTCTCCTTTTCAAAAAAGAATTGTCTTTTATTCAAAGGTCTATACCAAGTGGAATATCCCTAACAAATAGGCATTTGCTCATTTTAGACGGGCATGGATCCTATGTCACCCTTGCGGCAACTAAACAAGCCAAAAAGTTTGGGTTATATATGATTACTCTACCTTTGCATACATCTCTACACTTCGACCTTTGGATGTGGCTTGCTTCAAGCCTTTCAAGACTACTTTTAAAAATGCAAGAGACACAACAATGATTAGGAAGAATGACACAAAACCAAATAAGATAACATTAACAGAGTGGGTAGACAAAGTAGTAGACCTAGCATTTACAAAAAAAATATCATGTCAGGGTTCAAAGGTACAAAAATTTGGCCATTTAACCATAGGGCCATGGATTCAAAAATTGGCCCTAGTATTTTGTACACATTGCAAAATCAAGCCAAGGAAGAAGAAGAATTAAAATAAGAGGATGGTGAACAAGAATGGAAAAAACATACGGCTACAAAAAAACTCATCAACATGGGTTCAACAACAAAAGTTACAATTATTGGTCTATTTAAAGATCAACATAGGTATTATGTGAACATGCCTAAAATTCCTATAGTCATTAACCATGCATTTGTAATAAAGTCAAAAAACACGGTTGAAAATTTGGCACAACCTTCATTCGATGAAGCTGCAAAAGTCAAAAATCCTGAAAGTTCAACTCAAGTGGCATTGGCACATGGTTGTCACAGTTTGATGTCATTGTCACATCTACCTGCAAGAAAGACCAATGGAAAAGAACCATTAGTGGAATATTGTGACTTCTTTAGAATTTTTGAGGATTATGCGACAAAACGCAATGGATAGGGAGGCAACATAACAAATCATAAAAAACAAAAGGAAAAAAAGACAATAAAAGCAAGCAAAAAAAACACTTATAGTGTTGACTACAACTAAAAGACTAACTAAAAGGGAACTTGTAAAACAACAACAAGCCAATTTCATTGTAGCATGGTCATCCTCATTAGTTAAAGAGGCAAGAAATAGATTTCACTACAATTTCAAGGCAAGTATACAAGCTCACCCTCTTGGATATAAGGGTGTGAATCTTGGTTCAATAACAAGTATAGAAATAGGCTTAGCAGTGAACCAAAAGGGAAGTTACAATAACCACAAATACATAATTGAAATTAGAATGTGTAGGGGGGTTCTAATGTTTAATGAAATAGAACAAGGTGACAACGAGCAATAGGGGGTTAGACTAAGCATGAAAAAAAGTATTGACAAGAGTAGTAATTGCTGCCAGCAATGAACAAAAGGATCAAGAGGAAGAACAACTACTATTGGGGTGGAATAGCTAAAAGGAGGAGCAGTTATAGCTAAGGATGAATAAGAAGTTAGGAAAAGCAACTACTATTGGGGTGGAATAATTAAGAGGAGGAATAGTTGTAACTAAAGATGAAGAAATTAAAAGGACCAATTGTTATTGGGGTGGAATAGCTAAGAAAATGAGCAACTATAGTTGAAGATGAAAGATAAGTTAGGAGGAATAGTAATTGTTGGGGTGGAATAGCTAAAAGGAAGAACAATTGCAATTAAGGATGAACAAGAAATTAGGAGTCTAAACAGTAGTTGTTGGGGTGGAATAGCTAAAAGGAAGAATAATTGTAGTTGAAGATGAACAAAAAATCAAGAGGAACAACTATTGTTATGGTGGAATAATTAGAATTGAGGATGAATAAGACATCAGGAGGAGCAACTACTATTAGGGTGGAATAGCTAAAAAGAAAAGTAGATACAACTAAAGATGAATAAGAAGTCGAAAGGAGTAGTTGTTCCTAAGGTGGAATAACTAAAAATAGGAATGTAGTATAGTTGAAGATGAACAAAAACTCAAAAGGAATAATTATTATTGGGGTGGAATAGCTAATAGGAGGAATAGCTATAGCTAAGGATGAATAAAATATCAAGAAGAGCAGCTAATGTTGGGGTGGAATACTTAAAAGAAATAATAACTTTTGTTAAGGCGGAACAACTAGGAAGAAGAAGAATTATTGTTAGGGTGGACTAATGTTGGGGTGGAATAACTAAAAAAATAATAACAAATATTAAGGTGGAACAATTAGGAGTAGGAGCAACTACTGCTAGGGTGAACTAATGTTGGGGTGGAATAACAAAGAAAAGGAGCAATAATTGCTAAGGTGGAACAATTAGGAGGAGGAACATCTATTGTTGGGGTGGAATAATTAAGATTTAAAAAATAGCTATATTAGAATATGAAGAAGAAGTTCGGAGGAGTTACTACTTGGGTCGAATAACTGGAGGGAACAGTAACTACTACTAATGATGAACAAAAAATAAAAAAAGATAGTAGTTGTGAATGGTTTGAACGAAGGAGAGGATGAAACAAGAACATGATGAGGAGGTAGTAACTATAAGAGGTTCAAACCAAGGAAAAAAAATGAACAAGAACATGATGAGTAATAGTAGCTGCGAGAGGTTCGAACTAGGGAAAGAGGATGAACAAAAACATCATGGGGAGCTAAGGAACATCAACAATGGGGGAATAAGAACAATAGGAGGGCCATAAGCTGATGAGTAGTAGTAACATAAAAAATCATTATGTAAGAGAACCATGAACTAAATAGCAACAAGGATTTCAAACCAAGGAGGTTCAAACTCCTTTGAAGACCGGCTAAAAGGTCATGTGGTCAATAACAATGGTGCGAGAATATGAGTTGCCATAAGCTAGAAACAACAATGAAATAAAAAATTAATTTCTACTACAAAAATTGAGGATGTTCAACAAGAAGCTCGAACTAGATGCTTAACAACAAGTTCAAACCAGAAAGCTTTGAACTCCTTTGAAAACCACGAGGAAGATTATAGGATCATTTACAATGGAACAAGAAATGAGTTTCCATAACCTAGCAGTAACAATGGTGTAAGAATAATAGTTGTTTTTGCAAGAGTTGAAAAGTAGCAAGAAACTCAAACCAAGGAGGTTCAAGTTCCTTTGAATCTTAAAAAGTAGTCATAGGTTCACTAGTAATCTAAAGGAGCCACAAGCCAACATGCACAAAAGAGAAATAAAATGCACAAGATGAAAAGTAATAGCTATTATTCAACATTACAAAAAGACCTTGTTCTTGAGGGGCCATGTTAATGCCAACACTTGCACAAATGCACACACAAGCAATAACTAGGCCTCAATGTGCACCAACACTTGCACACACAACAACCTGGAGTTAAAACATCTAGGAACTTGATATATACCCTTGGCACATTTTAGGAACACTAGAGGGCAACCCATTAATAGTGCTCGCAAAAGCTTCATGATGGGAAACTACCATAGCCATAAAAGTTTTGCACACTTAAAAAAAAACTAAATAGGTGACTGGGAAATGGGTTTGTGAAAATTTGACCCATGCATGGAAAGGAAAAGGAAGGGGGAGGGGGTAAGGAGGTTTTGGAACAACGTTGTGTGTGATAACGACAACTAACTTAAGGTTTAACAAACCTTCAGGGTTTGATAACCAAACAATGTTTTGCCCTTTTTAGGGTTTTGATTTCAACCCTTGAATAAAAATGTCTATTTTTTTCAAGGAACATGATTAATTTGAACTTGAAATTATTTGGTGATAGGGTGGATTTGTGATGTGTGTTAGTGCAAGGATGTACAATGATATGATTTGCATTGCTCGAACATAGTTAGGAAAAATGTTTGGTGACCTTTTTTTTAAACAATGAGACCAAGAACTTCTAAAGGTCATATCTTTTGCATCTCTAGTCCAAATCCAATGATCTAAAACGCACTAGGTGTGCTTAGAACTCCTCTACAACTCATTTTTGGACCCTAGAAGCAACCAAATTTTATTTGGATCACAAAGTTCCTCTATGTTTTTAAGTGTACTATGACCGGCTAGTTTACCCATCTACTACCCTTGTCCACGAAAGGGCCAAGAACCTATGACATTTCACACCCACATGAAGGCCTTCACAAATACCTACACACCTACCACCCTTCATCCACAAAGGAAAAAACTTGTGAGGCCACACATCCACATCAAGGGGCTTCATAGGTACTTATAATCCTTTTGCCCATATGGATGAAAACCTATGAAACCACACATCCACATGAAGAATGAGTAGCCCCCGGGGGGGACATTGGTCAAATAAAATAAAATACATAATTAATAAAAATATAGGGTGCAATATATTGGTTGTTGGGTAAAAATTATAAGTTAATTAGTTGAAAAAAGGGTACGTTTTATTCAAATAATCAATTTAATTATAATATAATTTATGTAATAATTTGAAATTATGGATTGTAATTAATATATGGTGGTTTTAATACGTATATTGTAAAATTAGATAATAATAAGGTGATAAAAAACAAGTTGGACAATTATTTAATACCCCCCCAAAAATGGTCATTTGACGCAAGTAGATTTCAAACTTTACACTAAGTGTCCCCCCCAAGGAATAACTTTCACAAGTACCTATTAACCTTCATCCACAAGGGCATGACACATGTGGGGCCCCACTAATCACATGAAAGGTTTCACATGTACCTACCAGCTACCTATTAGTCTTTGTCCATAAAGATGAGAACTTGCATGGCCCTACCCTACATGAAGGGCTTCTTCAAATGTACTTTAAACATTCAAATAAATTTATCAATAAGTCTAGAAAACATGGCCTTATATCCTTGTATATCCGTCCTAGGAAAGTGGAAGGATCTTATGCATTTTCATAGGTGTAAGATCCATTTCATGCTCTTAAGGTGTAGGTGTAAAAACAAACAACCTTCCTTCTCCTAAATGATCTATGTAGGTTTGGGTTCATGATTAAGCACAACTTGTGTTTATGATGAATAAAACCCACCTATAGGGGACATTTTCAAAATGTGAAGCAAAACTTAACTACCACTTTGTTGTAGACCTTTTATTTTGGGAATGCCCTCATGAGTGGGCTTTGCCATACATGTGAAGATGTAAAGACCTCCTCATATGAATTCTGTAATTTATCTAAACAATGTTTTGCAAAGTGTAAAATCTTGTTGGAATTTTCAAAAATGGAAAGTTTCATTCATTTGGACCTTCCATTTTCATAAAGATTGACATCGTTTTTCCCCCAAAATACCCAACAAATACCCACTAGGTATCATGAAAAAAACAATTTAAAACAAAATGCAAGGTCACTTTTTACGCATGGTGTAGCGCATGGGTGAAGGCACTACTAAAATTGGGTAGTGTTTGACCACCACTTCATGAAGGATTTCTAGATGTTTTGTTTGATTATTCAATCATTTGGTAACATTTTAACATCCTAGACTTTTAATTACAATATAAGGCTATTTTGGCAACATTAATTCCAGGGATTGGAACCATGATTACACCCCATGGGAGTCATTCATAAGATTCAAAATGGGGAACAAAGGCCCATTGATGGGCAAACAATGATAGCCTAAAGCCCACTAGATTATGACAAATCTCAAGTTAAGGAAGAATGGCTCCTAACTTTCGCAAACCATCATTTTTACATGGTGTTCATTAGAGCAAGGTTGGGATTGCTTCCCACAAACAACATGGATTTTCATAATTAAGAAACTTTATATGGAAATTATTTCTTCACAAATAGGGAAGGGGTTAAGTGAGGAGAGGTGAAAAATTCAATATTCGAAAGGTGGTATTTAAAAGGTTTAATGAAAGTAAAGTAACATTTGAACAAATATTCTAACAAATGGAGGCCACATAAAAAGCTTACTAGATAATATCACCTACATGGGGAGGTCCATAAATAAAAAATATCATTGACATCATTTACCACAACAACTAAAACCTTTTACCACAATTTAGTTTTTAATTGGGGGAATGGTTATTCATTCAACCTAACTAGCCTTTAAAACAATTTATCAATTATTACACTTCAAAAATAAAAATGCACTACGAAAAATCCTATCCATTCCAACCCATGCGTTTGCAACTTGTGTCCAAATCACCCATTTTTGTGACTATAGATGCAATTGTCCTCCATGACATTTGGTAAAAATGACACATAATTGCATAAACAACTACAAAGTGGTTTATAATTGCATATACAACTTATAGTTGTAACTAATGTCAATTTGGATGAAACTGAAAATGAAAAACACATTTATATTATCCATTTTTAATGGCATCCCAAAATAGATTCAAATGTAGTTGATCTTGTGACTTAAAGGGTGGTTCATAGGCCATTGGACACCATGTGGTATCTTTTCAACTTGATTTACGATTATAAATCCTAATTGTAACTGCACATGTAATTATATGTGAAAAAAATGAGTTGGCCAATGAAATTGCTAGATTTAATGGTCTAATTGTTTTCTTTTAATTTTTTTCGATGATCTCACCATTAAATGTGTAGTATGCACTACTACAAATCATGGCTTTTGAAAATGTTCAACTTGACTAAAGTGTCCACATTGACCAAAAGGATGTTCGCTTTAATTAAAGGCATGGGGCATGAAAGACACATGGTTTTTTTGGTTGATTATTTTAACTAAGTGTTAACTTATACATGTAGTAAAAAAAAAATAAAAATTAAAGTGGTCCATCAAGATGCCCATGGTTTAATAAAATTGGCCATACTAAATAACCATGTTTAATCAAATTGGTCATATTAATTTGGTTAAATAGCCTACTTGTTATGCCTACTAATCTACCTACCCACCTATTTACTTAACATACACCTACCTATGTCTTACCTATGTCTTACTTACTTAACATCTAAATATCTCCCTAGCTATCTACATATCTACCTACCTACATACTTATATATACCCACCTACCTACCTACATATCTACTTACATACTTATTTATATTTTACATAACTAAGTATGTACATTTAAAACCATAGGTAAGCAGACATGTGTACTTACTTATATACCTAGTTAAGTACCTACTTACCTACTTATTGAATTAATTCAAATGTTGACAAAAAAATTCATTGAAATTCAAAAAAATGTCAAATGCATTTGGAATCACATTGTTTTACAAAATGGTGTGGTCGTTTTGACGGTCAAAACATTGGTTTAGAATTAAGGAGACCAAGGTTCAATCCCCCTTATCAACATATATTATGTGGAATATGTATATACATATTCCACATATATATATACTTTGTACATGTATGTAAATGTATAATACCTAAGTGGGTTGTGGATAAGTAGGTAGGTAGGTCATGGGTGGGTGGGTAAGTAGGTACTTACCATTTATTTATTAATTGTAATTTTATTATTTAAAATTAGGCTATTTTTTAATTAAAGTTTTTTGGCTAACCAATTTTTTGTTTGACTTGACTAGTAAAAAAACCATCTTATGGTTAGTCAAAAAACCATTAGTCAAGTTGGACATGGTCAAATTTTGGTACAACAAGCGGGGTGGCTTGGTAGTAAAGGAGTTGATCTTCATCCTTGGGGTTCAAGGATCAATTCCCACAATGACATGGGTTGTGGTCAATAGTGGGATGTTGACCAAATATTTCATACTTGCATAGCCAATTCAGGTTAGGTGTTTACAATGTGAGTTTAGGTAATCACAATAGGTGGCCTACCTAACAACATAAATTAACTTTTTCAACCTAGCCTATGTAATGATATGTGTCAACATGATACATGTTGAATTTGATGAAATTAACGATATTATAATTATTTTAGTCGTAAAATTAGTTGCAAAATGACGGTGCCATGTAAGTTAATTTGGATGGATGAAAAGTTCATGTAAGTTACATTTTCATGCAACTACCATTGCAACTTGGTGCCATGTATTGTCTTTTGTGATTAGAATTTTATACACATTGTTCAAATCAACTAGGGCTTGTAGCAAGTCACATGTGATAATTACGACTAAAAGTAATCATAAATTTAGTCATTTTTTTAACAAATTCCTTATAATGATGTTTATGCAATTAACATATGAAGTTATAAGTTGAAAATAGGTGTTAAAATAGGCCAAAGTTTGTAAAACATACCTATATGGAGGTTGAATCAAGTCAAAATTTTAAGGAAACAAAAAATCACAAGGCCATTTGTTGATTAGAACCCTTTTATCCTGCCCACCAAGGATCAATTGATCTAGTTTTGTGGGAATAAATTCCTAAAAGACCTTAAGTTTGATCCATAAAAGTGGAATTGGAAGAAACAAATATCTTTAAAAGCAATAGGCTTTTACAAGTATTTAACCAAAAGTGGATACAAAGTTGGACTTAGAAGCATGATTATTAATTTCAAATTAGACATAGAATTAGTAAAATAAGAATTTTGTTTCAACCAAAGGACAAAATTATACACAAGTTTGTAACATCTATGGCTCCCAAGAAAAAAATCAACAATTTTTTGGTTGATTATTGTGGAAGGCCTACTAGTGAAAGTGTGGAGAGGCCATATTGGTCTTCTACTTTTAATATATAGGATAATGTAAGATGCTATGTTTATTTGGGACAACAAAAGATTCAATACATTTTTTTTGGAAATGCATACTTGAGTGATAGAAGTGTGGGTATGTTTAAAAGGTTGAAAGACTTTAAAGGCTTACTTCATATGGTCAAATACTTGGGATCAAATCATCATAGGGGATTTAAGGCCACACAACCAAGTAACCGCAAACACACAACCTTAAGGACCCATGTAATCATAATATCATAGGAGATTCCTTAAACAAGTATCTTTAGCATACTTATTGTTAGAAATGTGAACATGAGAAAAAAAAGGTCCCACATAGGTTAGATTTTATTTTACAGTTGCTAGTTCACAATTATGGTGGGCATGGAGACTTTGAAGGCATTGCATTGCTACCAAAGAAGTCTTGAAAAATGAACAAAATGGAGCATGAACTTACTTCAATATAGGGAACACCTTTGCGTTGAACACAAATGGAACAGTAAGGTGTAACCTCATACTTTTAAATGTTTTTTATTGACTCATAAAATTGTCAAGATGGACCCTTTGGCCTTCTAGGTGCCATCATGCCCCACAACACTACGGTTGACATGAATCCATATGATTATGGCTTTAATGCAAACTTGAAAAGATTGTCACTAAAAACTAAAATGATGGAAGGTCCAACGTTCTTAGGACCTATGAGAGGAGGGTTTAGAAACCACAATAAATTGCATACCCAATATCTTGACCAAGTGCCATTGCAACAAAGTAACATGTCAATCTCATTTGTTGCAAAATACCAAACTGGTGAAAAAATAAGTTCAACTCCCTATCATTAGCCCCCTTGAGTAAAAAAACTTCAAATATGGCAAGACCTACCTTTGTTTTTATTAACCATAACAGCTTTAACAACCATGCTCAAAACAATCTGCAAACTCCTCTTTAGTTACCACAAGGGAATCCTCCAAACCCCCCCAAAAACAATACCAACTAAGGATGAAAATTAATGTGAGGAAAGAATTGATGATTCCATTTGATCTTAAGATTCTCTTTATCATAGACACTTTTAGAAAATGTAATGTAGATTTCAAAACAATCAAACTCATCCAAGTACTCAACAATATCAAAGTGAGCCCTCCTAATGAAACAAATAATTTTTCCCCATTACATGCATCCATAGGTGATAAGTTTGGCAAAGAACAAACATTTGAGACTTTGATTTGAACTTGTCCCTTTAAATATTTATTCATTTCTCTGAATTCAAATACACGAGACCACCATTCCTTTTAGTAGAGTCCACACATGGGTAAATTTGTAGAATTCCCTTGGGAGTTTTTATTGAAGAGGCATTGTTGAAAGTCCAAGGTTTTCATCCTACTTTGATCAAGGGGAGAGGGCCAACATGTAAAAGATAATAGTTATTGTCTCCCGAGCAATTTTTGCCATTGGACATTCAAAGAAACGATGAATGATTGTTTTAGGGATGTTGGCATCACACAATTAATAGATACTATCAATTTCTTGATTAGCTATGGCTCTTCATGAATTCAATGTAATGGTTTTGTCGATTATGGACTCCATGAAGCTTACATCCTTCCTTGCCTTACTCTTATGCCAAATGTTCAACAATGAATGTTGAATGTTGAAGGGAGGAGCAAAAACTACTTGTCCAAGATGCTTCGGAACAAAAAAAACTTATGGCTCAATAGATTACGGTCCTCCTTCACAAAATAATGCATAGAGGGGGTGCCAAACCTCCACACCCACCAATAAAGGTCAAATTTTAGATTGTCAAGTTTGCCATAAAACAAGTGAAAAGTGTTCCTTTTTTTACTTCACTATTTGCACAACTTTGGCAAAATCCAAATCATCACCACACCAAAATGCTCCATAGTGAATGTGGAGGCATTACTCCCAAGAGTGTACAAAGAGACATTTAGGGACCTCTATGGTTTGAAAAATCAGAAGGCAGTCTGGTGTTAAGGTGTATTGATAGCTTGCATGACCCAAGTTAGATGGGGATCCTCTTCATGAGAAAAGAAACCCAACCCATTCCCCGTTAGAAACCCAAGTGAGACCCAAGTTTATGGTTCTCAAAATTCTTCAACCCAATGTTCCAGAATTTGGACAAGCTTCTATCCCACAAAAAATTATCATCATCATCAAACTACTAAGTAACTTGAAACCTAGTAGTGTACTTATGTCCACTCCGCAAAAAATTCCTAAAGAGGAGGGCCTTACATCTCCTAATGAGCTTGAAAGAGCCTACCCACAATGTGATGAAAAACCAAAGGGTTGAAGCTAATACAAAGTTCACAATCTCCTTTCTACCAACCGGGCAAAGTGCATAGTATTCCAATACTTATTTCTTTTTTAGCTTACCAAAGACAAAGGTATCTATATGTTGGGTATCAAGGTTGAAACTTGAGACCAAAACATTGTCCCCAAGGCCTTTGAAATCTATCCATTTTCAGCACACTTCCATTGGTACTTGATTATTGTCCCATATTTGACCCCTTCATTTGGGCAAGATTGGACAAACACCCACTAGCGCCCTATCCATTGGATGAATGTTATGACTCAGTTCTGGATGAGTAGTTAATGATCTAGTTTCACCTTGGTGACCTATTTTGAAAAAAATAGGTCCTATATGTAGGTAGATAGCTAGGAAAGTAGGTGTCCACTTATCATCCATCCTTCATGGTGTAGTGATGGGAACTAGTTCATTTTAGCCTTTCTTTTGGTAAATGTTCTTCTCTTTAAAGCCTTACCCTACATAGAAAGCATTACAACATTTTTTTCCCTTTGTATTTGAAAGCAACTCCTTGTATGGAAGATTTTTCATCAATCCAAGGGAGTGGGATTTTGCAAGGATAGAAGGTTCCATCTATGGAAGATGCTTTTGCCATGGTCATGGTAAATTAGATTAAAATGTTGTGTGATAAGAATATATATATATATATATTAGTGAACATTCATGTGGAGAAGGAAACCCACAAGAACATTCATGTGAATTAAAATTAAAAAACGATAAAAAAAACCTTGAAGACCTACTAATTTTTAAGGTCTCCTTTAATTTTCGAGCCTACACCCTTTGACTTACTTCCCTAAAGAAAGCCTTGAGGAGCATGCCTTTTCTTGTACCTGATATTCCCAAATGGGGCCTTATATAACTTAATGCCCCAACATTATGTTCAACACTCACAAAATGGTTTTTTAAAATTTGTTTGGAAATTTTGTGTTATAAAAATTGGCATTTTTTCCCCAAAAATTGAAAAAAAGTTGGATTTATGGTAGAAACTCTAAAATATTCCCCTTTTTTGTTGGAAAAAAATCACTCCTCAAAATAAGGTTTTTTTTGCCCTCACATTTTTGAGATATTGAAGATTTGGCAATTTTTTTTTCAAAAGCTAGTAAAATTAGCCAAACATTTACACTAGAGAATAAAAATTCCCATTTCTTCGGGTAAAAAGAGTAACAAAACTTTTTTAAAAAAAACATTGATTAACAATGAGCAAAATTTAACTCCAACAATTGCCCAAACATAATAACAAGAAGCAAAAACATGATTAGGGCTTTCACTAAGTGACCGTGGAATCATAAAGACACATAGAACATCTTATAGAGCACCTTTTTCTTTCATTGTTCATGAGGGCATTTTGAAAATCCAAATGCCCATTATGGCAAGTGTTCCATTTTTTGAAATGCCTTCCAATTTTATTTTATTTTTTATGTTTTTCTTGTGATACCCAAAGGATACTTAGCAATATCATAGGAAATTTAAAAAATTTTAAAAATTGGTGCAAGTCTTTGTGTAAAATCTTCAATCATGGGTTTCATTGCAATGGGGGTTCATGTTCAATTTCACCTCACACATACCCAAGAGGTTCTGCAATTTAAACATGTTTTTATCCTTTGTGACAATAAACATAATACTATTAGAATTAGTGGCAAAGTGTCACCTCTTCTTACTTGGGCACATTTTAAAAATAATTGTGGATTCTCTTTCACATGTTTGTGCTTGTGTTTGAATCAATTTAATGGTTATTAGTTGCTTTCCAATGGATTACAATTTGTCATTATTTATGTGTTTAAGCTTTAAAGAAAAAATTACAAACCCATTACTCAAGTCAATTTGATTAATGATGATTTTAAAGTTTTTATAAGTTGATTTTGTTTGTTTCAAACATCAAAAGGGAAATGTGTGATGTTTTGGAGTCTCTCATTTCTTTTAAAAAAAGATATGAAAAAAAAACTTCACAATACTGTTGTTAGATCCTAAATTTAAAAACCTTTGCCTAATTTTATTTTTTTAATCAGTTGAAACAAAAAGTGCGTATTATTGAAAAACATCATAGGTGTGTTTTATATCTTATGCTTTTAAAGTGGTATCATCATTTGCATCCAATGTCAAGATCTAAAGTTGGATATGTAGAGCAAACTATTTATGAGAATTTCAATCTAAACATTTTTCAATAGATTGTTAGCACAATTGAACCAACAAAAAAACCTTATCATTAAAGAGATGTTTGATTTTTAAACATTGCCAAATGAATCCAAGAAAAATCAAACATCTTTTGAAAGGTGAGGAAAGCATGAAACCATGTTTCCTATTATAGGTTTTTTGGCATGTCAAATTTTAGGTATTGTAGGATCACAAATTCATAAAACTGAAAAAAAAATTTCTTTAATAAGCATACTCACAAATACTCACAAATATTGTTCACAATCAAACAATATAATTTTTTGATTTTTATGAATAAAAATTGACAAAATGATCCTAAAGTTTGTTGTAACTCACCCTCCAATTTGTTAGAGTGAATTGAAAAAAATCTAAAATTTGAGAAGGAGTTAGAAAAAATTGTACCGCTATCTTTTTAATTTTCTGTGTACTTTGAGGAATCTCTCCCCCACAACCCCCCCCCCCCCCCAAGAAGAAGAACCCTGAGGAGTTATGTTAGGGGGGAGGTCCTCCTATTCAGAGTTGTTCCCACATTCGTGTCAAAAGAGAGTCATTTATGTGGGTGGAGGTTCGTGTACTCATGAGTTCTCATAAGTTCGGGAACGCCCTCAGATTCACAGCCTCAAGGCTACCCTCCCCTCAAGAGAACCCACTCGTACAAGAACCTTCCCTATAATTACTAACTAGTCAATCTGTCTGTACCTGTACTCGTGAGTTCTCCTGAAGTTGGGGAACAACCCGAGGCTGCCCTCCCTCAAGGGAATACAATCGTAGAAGAACCTCCCTTGCAAACTAGTCGGTCCGGTCTGTCTGAAAATAAAACCTTCCTTCCCAATTTTGCGCCAAACAAACAAACAAACAAACAAACAAAGTAAAGCAGGTTTCACACGCTATCCTTTCATCCCTCTCCTCTCTCCATGCTCACGGTTTCTCCCCACCCTTTTTTTTTCACTTTTTTTGGGGGGGGGCTTTGTTGGCCTTGGCAAGGATATTGTGTTTAGATTCATTATAGAGTATATAGTAGCTTAAGGGATTTTGGCCCCTAGGCAACAATAGGTCTATTTTTATACAAGGATTTTTGAAACATGATATTTTGGCTTGTGTTGAAACTTGAGAATATTATAAATTTATAATATCGTGAAGGATTTTGGATTTCTTTTAGAGGACATTTTTGAAGATTATATTTTGGCATGGTGAAATATTTGAGTTTCCATAATTCTTCTTTTGCCAAAATATTATAAATTTATAATATCATGAAGGATTTTGGATTTCTTTTAGAGGCTTTTTTTGAAGAATATATTTTGGCATGGTGAAATATTTGAGTTTCCATAATTCTTCTTCTTTTGCCAAAATATTATAAATTTATAATATCGTGAAGGATTTTGGATTTCTTTTAGAGGACATTTTTTGAAGATTATATTTTGGCATGGTGAAATATTTGAGTTTCTATAATTCTTCTTTTGCCAGAATATTATAAATTTATAATATCGTGAAGGATTTTGGATTTCTTTTAGAGGATTTTTTTGAAGAATATATTTTGGCATGGTGAAATATTTGAGTTTCCATAATTCTTCTTTTGCCTTAAGATTCTACGTTTTAATGTAAATGGCAAGGCCACAGTGTGACACCCCCCTTGTTTCTTGCCGGTTTCAGTTTCGGTTCCACCGGGACCTTGCTCCAGACTTCCATAAATAAAGTACTTGAGCTCCAAGTCTTTACAATCACGTGACCAACCGGAGCCTCTTTTTTGTTTTTTTTTCGTTTTTTTTTTCCCTTCTCCGGATTTGGGTTTGGGTTAGTACCTTTTTGGGCGTTTTTTTCTTCTTTGGCCACTCATGCTTTTCTTTCTACTAGGTTGTGTGTAATTTGGGTCTGGATGGCGGCTTCCACCGACGACGACGACGACGACGACAACGCTTGCCATCATCATCATCGTCCTTCTCTTCTACTTCTTATTCTGTTGGGTTTTTGGTTTCGGGTCCTTCCTTTTGATCTCTTCTTTTGTTGCTCTTCTCTCTACTGGCCTAGCAATAATCCCTACTCATGTACATAGATGGTAATTTTGCAAGCAGTTGTTGTTGTTGTTGTTGTTCCGTATCGCACAACAGGCGGACAGTTATCATCATCATAGCTTCAGGGTCATTTGAGTTTGAGGTTGCGAAGCAGATGAAGGGAAGCGGTAGCCAGTGAATGACGGACGAGTCGGTACTTAGACAACAAGAACAAAAAAACACCCCCAACAAAAAAGATAGCGCAGATGTGGTGGCTTTGGGTGTCGAAGAGTTCGAGATGAAGAACCAACAGGAGGAGAGATGGAAAAGGGTTCACACGATGATAACATGAATTGTAGAAGAGATGGGTGGTAGTTGTATCGGCTATTGTGGCGCTGTTTTTGTCTGTGGTTTTGCTGTCTAGGGGTGTATGCGTTAAAGCTTCCTCCTCCTCCTCCTCGTCGTTGGTCGTCCCTCTTCTTCGTGCACTTTACGGTAAAGAAGAGCCCAACCCTAACCTAACATGGAGGTGATAGCTCTACGAGAAGACGATAGGGTGGTGGCGTCGTTGCATCAGCAGCAGCAGCCGTCGTTACAATCCTCCTCTCTCATTCATGTTCCTGCTGCTGCTGTAGGAACCGTGTTAGCTGTGGGGGACAGGGGAATAGAGAGAGTAGTAGTAGTAGACAGAGAGGGAGGAGGAGGAGGCGATAGAAATGCAGAAAGAGGTTTCATGATATCGGCTCGAACACATGCTTTGGTGCAGCAGTCCACGGCCTCCTTGCGCACATTATCAAGCAAACGCAAACTCGAGGAGTTTGAAATCGGAATGGCTGAATCGGCCATTTCTGCAGCGTCCCAGGTTAGGGTAACAACAACACAGATCCTTTTTCTAATGACACAGACGCATTGGGCCAGCAATTGTCATGTCTTTGTGCTGGATGATGATTCTCTAATTCATTTGATGATGCACAGCACTCATGGAGCAACGACAACTGTATAGCGTTTGCTACTCTACTAGACATGAATGCCTGAAGTCTGAACCCAGAAGCTTTTTTTTTCCCTTGCAAAAGATTGGCATGGTCCTTTGTCACACTTTCAATCTTACTTTGCAGGTTCGGGTGCGGAGGGAATCCTGGGAGGAAGTGCAGGAGGGGAGGAACATTGCTGAATCAAGTGGAAGAGAACGGTATGAGGGTTATATTATTGGTACTACTGGGGAGGCACAGGCCCTTGAAGGGGAAAATCAAATGAGGGATGAGGGTGGAAACTTTGCAATCGATGATGACTCAGCATGGGAAGAAGAACCATTTAGGAATGCTAGCAGCAAAGGGCTACTGGAATTGATCGATGAGAATGGTAGAGGGGATGATGGAAACATGGTGGAGGGAAGTGATGATAATAGCACTGACCTTCAATTAGTTTTTATAGGGTCAAGGGTGGTTGATTCTGGTAGCAGTGCCTATGCTGGACTTGGAGGAAGCTCAGGAAATCTCTCAGGATTTACTTCCGGATTGTCAAATGGTATTGGAGGGGATGAGAATGAGTCACTGCAAACTGAGACAGGCCAAATTGATCCAGAGAGTACTGTTGGAGGTGCAGATGATATTGCAGGAAGGGAGCTTGAGATAGGAAAGGAAACAGAGCTGGATGGTTTTTGGGGAAGAGAGGTGGAAAGAGACGGGTTAACAGTAGCTTATGAGGAGTCATTTAGTGGTGTTTATGGCTGTGTGAACAGTGGGATAAGTGTGCTTGGAGAGTCTAGTGTTAGTAGTAGCCAAAATACCTTGAGCACCAATGTTTCAAGTGCATTTGGGGGAGTCAGCAGTAGAAATAACATAGATGGAGTTTGCAGGAATCCAGCACAACCATCTACAAGCATGGAAGCACAGCCTACGCAACTGCAATTTTTTGTTCGGACATACATGGATGGACGCACCATAGTGCTCCATGCCCATGGATCCGATTTGGTTGAATCTGTTTATCAGCAGATATTCTTGAGGACTGGACTCCCTGTCTCTGAACAAAGGTTGATATTTGGTCGACTGCAGCTGCAACAAGATCAAACATTGGAAGACTGCAAAGTTGTTGATGATTCAACTCTGTATTTGGTGGCACGGATGAGAAGCACTGCACTTCCTGCATCATGGCAGCTCATTAATGATCTTGTGGCGACCATCAGACAGATATGTGGAGTAGATCAGGGCCAGGTTGGGTTGAAGCTGATGCATTTCCAGGATTGTATCCGTGCAAGTGTGCAGGAGTTCTTGAAAATGGCCTCAAAATCAGTCCCAGTCTCTGAACACATGCAGGTTAGGGTTTGTGGAGTGGACCTGTGGTCATTACAATGGGCTCTTCAGAATGGCATTATTGACTTTGGTTTGAGATGAGTTCTTCAGGGCAGATCTTGTGTAACTGATGAACAGCCGAAACTTGATGCAGCCCATAAGGGACTGAGATATGGGTGTTTGGCACAAGAGTATGCTTTGTTCTCTCTCATTGTGTGAAAGCTACATTATTCACTGACAGGATGTCTGGGGAAGTTGTACTTTTGCAGGTTTTTGAGCTGGCAGGAGCAACATTAGCATTAGTGATGCTGCTACTCTCTCCAGTTGAGAGTAACAGAGAATGTGCAGAGGATTCCATTAGTCTGTTCCTTTCATCAAATGATGAGTATTTGCCTCCCCACATCCACTGTCATTGTGCACCCCTGCTCCTGGACTTTTGCAAGCTTCTAGCCAAGAGTGCACCTAATCACAATCTTTATCCTTTGTGCCGCAATGCCCTGGCTCGCCTGCTGGATACTGTGGGGATGGCACATGGAAGCCCCTACTTCAATGAGGCTAAAGCAGAGAGTATTGTGCATGACTTTGCTCCTTTTGTTACTGAGCTCTCGTTGCGCCTTACTGCCAATCTGCGCCGGACTGCCAGTGAGTATGCAGCTACAGACGCACCCATCAATTTCTCTTCATATGTCAAGGAAGCCAAGGATTTTACAGCATTTGTTATACCACTCTGTAAAGCTATGGAAGTTTGCAAGGGAATTGAGGGTTCTGGACTAGCCTGTAGCACAGGGTGGGTTGCAGCTCCAAAATTGCCCCCCATGTGCAGACAAGATTTTGATGTTCTTGGGGACTCTGAAGAGCCACTGTCTGGTGAGGTCTCGTGTAAATTACAGTCAGGTAAAAGCTTTGTGCCTGCAAGGATGTCATAACATTGCCCGTCTTTCACTTTCAGGTTACAGGACAACTTTGCTGCAGGACAACTTTGTGGCAGGATGCATGCTTGTGTTGAACTGTAACTTGTGGTCTATTTGAGTACGTGACATGTGTTTGTGGAGTGAATAATATCAGGGCTTGTTGATCCTTTTCACAGACCAACAAAGTCCAGAGATGTCTCTTATTGCCAAGTGGACTGTCTGCTAGTCATCTGAATGTTTCAGTCAGTTTCTCTCATGTTCATGCTGGCCATGAGACTATCATATGTCATTCTTTTGAGACAATTTTGGTTGCTGGGGTTTGTCTTCCAGAGAGCAACATAATTGGGAACATAGCAGCAGCTGTGGGAGCTGAGATTGGGTCACATGGATGGTTGCGTCAGCTGTTCAAAGATTTGCTGCAAGAGATTGGTAACTGCTTGGAAGCAGTTGGCCATGTGGCAGAAAGACAGGCAGAACAACAGAAAGAAGGGAAATGTATCTCACCATCAGAGGAACGCCCCTTTGCACTAGCACCATTTCTTGTAGTGCTGAAGGGGTTGCATGCTGTTGCAAAGCTTTATGAAGGGGCTATGACAGACCTGCTGGAGATGCTGCACATGCGCCAGTCTTCTTTGAATGTCCTGATCAGGCAGTCACAGTGGCAGGTAGGGCACTTTTGGCCGTATGGTGTTGGAAGCTTTAAGCAGCACATGATTCGCAATTGCAATCCTGAACAGAAAGACTGAACTAGTCAGGTTAGCCTTGTGAAAGGTGGGCTGTCAATTTATTGATTTTGTGTGATGTGAGGGCATGTTGGATTCTCAAGCTGATGACATTCTACACTGTGAATGAGCAATGATGTTTGTTGATGTTGCAGTGGTCAATGAGTGTTTATTACCAGATTTCTATTCTGAGCATGCTTTTAAGTTTGTAGTAAGGAAGATTATTAAATTTTTGACTCTGTTAAGTCCAATCATCATGTAGGCAGTTCTTTCTGCCTGCAAGATTCTATATGGAGCACAAAACTGTAGATTATGTTTCTGCATATATGTAAGACTTAGAATCTGCTTTAGGTTTTGCAGGATGATGATCTGTGGCTGTTGGATCACAAGATTCTGTTGGACTTTGACTCGAAGAGGCGGCTAGTCATGGCCATGCTTCCTGAGCCTCAGGATGATCATGATGAGCGGCAAGAGATAGTGGTGCATCGTGGGCAGCTTTTGACTGACTCTTTTGAGCTTCTTGCATATGTTGAACCTGAGGTTCTGCAAGGAGGGATCTCAGTCGAGTTTGCTACTGAGGAGGCGACTGGGCCAGGAGTTTTGAGAGAGTGGTTTTCCATGATTTGTCGAGAGATTTTCAACCCGCAGAACGCACTTTTTTTGGCTTGCCCAAATGACCGACGCAGGTTTTTCCCCAATCCTGGTGAGTTGGATTCTGCCTTGCAATCTCTGGAATATGTGACACTTTGAACGGCTTTTTCCATAGCTGCACACCAGAGTGGAGTATGAAATGTTTGTCAGGCTTGCCTGGATGTCCATGAATGTGGGTTGGTTGCTTCCCATGCACCTTAATCCTAATTTGAACTGGCATCTCTGTGTGGTTGAGACTGACTGGATGGAGGATGGGAGGGAAGGTATATTGGGGATAATTATGTGACGGCCTTCATAATTGGTACTCAATTTTTTTGGTTCTGTTCATTGATGTTGATGTCTCCAAGAGTAACTCTCAACAGTAGATGAGTAGGCCTTTTGACAAACAATTCTCTTCTCAACTTTTCATGTTTTCTGTTTTGCAGCATCAGGGGTGAACCCTGGGCATCTCACATACTTTAGATTTTGCGGGAGAGTGATAGCCCTTGCACTTATGCACCGGGTGCAAGTCGATGTAGTGTTTGCCCTCACCTTTTTCAAGCAGTTGGCAGGGCTTCCAGTGTTGTGGGAAGATGCCAAAGATGCAGATCCTTCTCTATATGAAAGCTGTAAGAAGATTCTGGAAATGGAGCCTGATGTGGTTGACACCGATTCCCTTGGGCTTACATTTGTGAGTGAAGTTGAGGAGTTGGGAACGCACAAGATCATGGAACTCTGCATGGGTGGGAAGGATATGCCCGTGAGTAGCAAGAATCGGCGTGTTTTTGTGGAACTGTTTGTGCAGCGTCGTTTGGTGGCTTCAGTTGCTGAGCAGGTGAAGTCATTCTCACAGGGATTATCAGACTTGCTTGTAAATGCCACCCATCAACAGTTCCTACAAGCTCTTGAACCTGAGGACCTGGATCTTATGCTGTATGGGAAGGACCGTGATGTCTCCTTGGAAGATTGGAAGGCCCACACAGAGTACCATGACTACAGTGTTACTGATGAGCAAATAATCTGGTTCTGGCAGGTGAGAGTAAATCACTTTGCACAAACATGTAGCATGCAATTCTGAACACCCTATTATAAGTCTTTGACATTGTCTTCCTGTTTGTTGTAGTGGGAGCCTCTGATCCTTTATGAAGTACTCTTTGTCTGAAATCTAGTCCAGGGAAAAGCTAGATGGACCACCTCATTTATACATTAATTGTTGCTTCTTCACAATCTTGAACCATGCTAAGTGCAACACCCTTGGAGCTCTAGGGAGTTTTTTATTAGATCTGTAGTTGCTTGAACATAATGGTTTTGGTCTTGACACGTGGCAGTCTGGAACACCAAATGTGACAGGTGGCAGAGAAAATGTCAGCAGAGCAGCAAAGAAGGTTACTTTTCTTCTCAACATCATTGATGCACTTGCCAGCTGAGGGGTTTGCAGGGCTTTCATCCAAGTTCCACATCCACAAGGCACACACTGACATTTCCTGGTTACCAACTGCTCATACCTGCTTCTACCAGCTGGTTCTGCCACCCTACCCTACTTACCAGATCATGCATGCAAGGCTGCACGCAATCACTGAATGCCACATTGCTGAAGGTTTTGGCTTCTCTTAATGTGGCTACCAGTTGTAAAACTTCACTCTGTAAATGAGCAGATTCTGTCATTCGCTGTTTTAGGCACTTGTATACAAACATCAATCATGTCAATACTAGTATGCTGTTGAAAGCAGTATAGGAAGCTTGGAGCAATTTAAAGGGTTGTTTGAGAGAGCCCTAATTGCTGGGGAAAATTTACATCCTTGCTGAAGTTGGAGATCTATCTCCAGATACCACAGGTCTATTGTAGAGAATCCAACAAAAGTAGGTTGGCGTGAACTTCTGAAGAGGTGAGTATTCTTTGCTGGATATGATGGGATGCAGAATTGGTATATCAAAGTAGGATCCTGAGCTTCACTAAAAGGTAATTAAATTGCCTAAAATGTCTCATCTTTGGTGATATAAAGGTCATTGTTTGATTCTAGCATTGTCAATTAGGTTAATTTCTCTGCTCTAACAAGTTTTTAAAACTGTTATCTTGTGCTAAACAAGTGGATGATGCTGTTACAAACCAGTCTCCATAGTCAAGCAAAGGATCAAATTGTTCATGGTCCTTTTACTTCCATATGGATGGAACTGCTGGAAGTGGGACATGAAGATGGTATCTGAGGAGCTGAATTGTAGCAACATGAAGAATTTTCTTTATTCAGACATTGTTGGTGGCTGCAAGGGGATGTGGAAAGAGCATTCCAAGAGTTGTAAAACTGGCAATGAGTTTGCAGATTGCGATGTTGGTCCTATAAGAGCATCTCCAGCTGTGCGCAGCAGGATGACCCTGCAAAAAAAATCTCACATCCGAGATTAGTTTAGTTTTTTCTTTTTTTTACCCAACCCCAGCCATAAAATTAAAACTGGGACTGCAAGTAGATGGGAGACTGCTTATAGCAAATCACCTGGACCAATTATAATGATTGGCTAATCTCAAACAGGGAGCAACAGTCAGATCACATTTATTGCACTCTTCTGTGGCAGGGATTAGGTTTTGCTGTGTGAAAACCATTTTGCTGAGCCAGTTTCTTCACCCAATTTTGATTTGCAAGGTCATTGAGAACTGGTGGAATTGCTCTGAGATGAATGTAGTTTTAAGTGATCAAATTAGGTTTTTTTTGTGTTTTATGGTATTGTTGGAAAAAATGGTCATTTGTTTTTAATTAAGGGATGCATCATGTGTTTGTGGTCAAATTTCACATTGTGATGAACAATTGTCAATTGTCAATTGCCACAAATTAGATATCATCTCGTCCATATCCAATTTGATACATTGATGGCACATGTCTTATGGGATTAGTGTGGTGGAATTGACACTTGACATCCTGACAAGCTACAATATTGGTTTAAAAGATGCTTCAATTTTGGTAAGTCAAAGTTATGAAAAAGGTGCATGATATTTCGCAAAGTGTATTTTGATCTTTTGCAAGGCATCTCCACATGAAATAATGTTTTGCTATGGAATCACATAAGCTTATATGATTGAGTCTCTTTGGGTGAATGGTCCATGCTTTATGCTATGGTTGCTATGCTATTGTGCTTTACAATTTTTGCAGTTAGGTGATTGCATGTGCTAGGGGTCTAACATGCTTGTGTTTGTCGTTCCAGTGGACACCATAGGCTAACAGCTTGTAAGGAAGTATAATGCATTGGGTTCGTTCTCAGCTTGAAAACTGCTTCAAGGAATAATCCCACGTGATTGATAATGGTATCATCTGGGCATGCCTTGCAAAGACTTTGAACCATTGCCATGATAACAAAGGAGTTCCAAAAGTTTTGTGCCATTATTAAGCAATAGAGGATCCATTGCTTCCTCAGCAACTCCAACAATTTAACTCTAACAAGTCTTCTTATTTGATTTATGTGTATGCAAAGAAGTCCAAATGGTGTGTCTATCTATGCAATGGTGGTTTTTGTGGACTTTATTTTGGTCAAGTTTGAGCACCTAGGTGAGAAAGTAGCTTAAAGTAAAGTTCAAGGCTAGAAGGAATTGAGTTTAAGGTTTCACAACGTTGTTGGCAAGCCAAAAACAATAATAGCTTTGGATAGTAATGATTATAAAATTGGGGATGGATGTGGTGTGTTAATGGCAATATGATCTCTAATATGACACTGTAAGCACTTTTTTTCTTTTTTCTTTTTTTTCAATTTTGTGATGTAGCTAAAGTGGCAATCATCCATAAGATTATTTAGCCAGATTTGGCTACATACTAGATATGAAAGTAGAAAAAAAACCAGAATCCTTTTTTATTCTTGGCTACCTACTGGACCTCATCATAAAACTCTGGCAATTTGGATTTTTTTTTCCTTTGCATTTTGGTGAATTTGCGTCATTTTTTTCATGAAAAATCCTTTGTATAGTTGATACCATATCTTTCAAGTCAAATTTTGGTGAAATTTCACCAAAAAAAAAAAACACCTAAGTCTGTAGGTACATATGTATGTATAGTTTGGCAATGGCCAAGGTGAACCAGCACCCATGTTGGTAGCAATGTTGTGCGGGTATATATTTTTTGATATATCCTAGGATAAGGGTATATATATACCCAATGGGTAAGGGTAAATGATTTTAATTTTATGTAATAAAAAATGGGAATTTTCTTTTCACACTTTGAAATTTATTTAGAGAGCTTTCACATTCTTAAATCTAGTGGGACAAAAATGCACACATGTGATGTCAAATTACAATAATAAAATTGCATAAAATTTTGATTCCTAAACGAAGGGAAATGATAAGGCATTCAAATCAAATCAGACAACATGCCACTTGTTATGCTAAACATAAATGCAAATCAAAATTTATCATATCAACAAGCTAAACATGACAATTTAATTGATCTTCAAACTCCTCTTCAATTTGATTTAAGAAATTTGTTTTTACATCTCCAAGTCATAAAGAGACACACTCTTTCTCAATATTGAACACATTGCACATAACGTAACATTGACAATGATTTTAAGGTCTAGATGAGACTTACCATAACAAAATTTATCTAAGTTTGAGAACATACTTGACCATAGATATGAATATTTGTGAGATATATCCAAAGGCTATGAAATGGATATATGTTTAAAAGTTTATATGATTTTGAGTATGCATTTGATTAGGGTATATTGATTTTGAGAAAATAAAATAAAATAAAATAAAATATATATCCCACCCATACCCGGCAAGCATATTTGAACATCCAAAAGCACAAAAGGCACAATGGGAGGGAACCCTAAGAGGAGAAATCAAAGTAAACTAGGACCTAAACCCATCATCACCAATAGCACTAAGCAAGTCGTGAAAGAACATGAAGCCTAGAAGAGGCCTCTCTCCCCCCCCTCTCACCCCCCCCCTTTCTTCATGCATAAAAGAGGGAGTTGGGACATGACATATTTTTGGGAAAATGGCCCCTAAACATGTTTAGTTGGGACATGACATAATTTTTGGGGAAAAAATGGGCCTAAATTTACATGTTTTTACATTCTAGACTCCTTGGCCAAAAGCCTTTTTTTTGTTTGGTGGAAATGTCAATTTTTAGGTCATGAAAGGGGTAAAATAGGTAGGGTGTTCTTAGGAAGGTAGAAATTGGGTATATGTATAGTGAATGCACTCACTACCAAAAATATTTGGAGAAAGATATGCTGATTTCTCTTCTGGATATGGGGACCAAAATTGGGTCCTGTGCCAGCATCCTTGAAAGGTTCAATTGGTGTGATTTTTAAAAAAAAGAAAAAAGGGGGGTATTCCTTTAATAATTAGGTATGGTCCCTTTACATTCTAGAGATATAATGTCCTTTGTTCCCTTGACATTATAGCTCTAGAATGTAAAGGAACCAAAGGACATTATATCTCTAGAATGTAAAGGGAACATACCTAATTATTAAAGGAATCCTCCCCCCCCCCTTTTTTTTTTAATCACACCAATTGGACCTTTCAAGGATGCTGGCCTCTCTAGAATGTAAAGGGACCATATCATTAATTAATTAATTATTCTGCATTTTTTTACAAGATGTCTTTGCATGGCAGAATCAGGGAGTTGGGTGGGGCTGATTCTGTCATTTCCTACCGACCTATGGTCGGCCACACAGTGAACTAGCACCCCACCACCAGTGCACCATCCACTGGATGGTTGTTATTACTCAGTTTGTGGATGAACCTCACCTGAGTTCATATTTGGTTTCACCTTGGTAACCAATTCTGTAGGAAATAGCTCTCGTACATAGGTAGGTAGGTAGGTAGGTAGGTAGGAAAATAGGTAACTACTACAATAGGTAAGTAGATGGTTTATACATATGTAAGGGCTGTTTTTACTACCTACCTACTAACAACTTGCTTGTGGGTTGTTAGTTAGTAGGTAGGTAGGTAGGTAGGAAAAAAAAATGCAACTGAGCTAACCACCATGGTTAGCTAGGGAACTGAAACCCAACAGAGAACTGTTTCCTCACCATTTATCATTCATCCTTCATGGTGCACTGGTGGGTGCTGGTTTGTTGTGGCCCCTATGGTACTCTACTGCTGTTTCCCACCTATCTATGGTCTCCACATTACGCCACGGAATGTGCCAATCAGGTGCATTTTGTTTTGAGTTTTATCCCTATGGCTTGGCCTACAAACCAACCTAGTGATTCCTTTTCTTGCCTATCTATGGTCCTTTACGCTACGGAACATACCTGTGTTGGGTGGTTCTTGCATTTTAAAGATAACCTTTGGTTTTGGGGGGGGTCTACAACTAAACTAGGGTCAAGGTTCTAGTCCTAGGTGGGTTTCTAAATGAAAATGGAAATTGGTTCTTGTTTCAATTTAGGCTTCATTTGTCAAGTGATTTCCTATTGAAATTTTTTATGTTTGGCATGTTCAGTTAATCCTTGGTTTGGTTCCAATTAACTTTAACTTGGACTTGATTATGGACAAATTATTTTGTAGAAATGGATAATAATTATTATTATTCATATAATCTTTCAATTTTGAGTTCCTAATTTGGAGCTTAATGGAAGTGATGATTGACGACAACCAATTCTTTTCAAACCAATCATGGTAAGGGTAACCCCCAAGGAACCAAAGTCCATTATATAGGACTTTTTTCATTATCTATCAAAAATAGAATCTCCAATAGTTGAACTACTTTCATGCACATGAAAACTTGACAAATATAGTCAAAAATTGTGTAGTGAAATAAAAATTACAAAATTATAACTAGTGTTCCAACATCTTCGTTAAGTTACATTGGGGGAAAGCAAACTATGATGGCCCCCTTTATTTAGTCACTTCATATTGTTGACATAGGCAATATTTTTTTTGAGCTTAAACCATGTCAAAACTTAAAAGAGGTTTCATAATGTTTTTTGCATATTATGATAGTATGTAACCCCAAGCAATATAATAGGTTTTTTTAATAATATTTACAATGGTTTGGAATATATTTTTACTAAAATATATTTGTAATTATGTAATTAAATGTGTGTGTATATATACATGGAAATTATTTGTAATCATTATGAAAATTGTAGTATCTATTGAACCATGTGATTACACATGATTAAACCATGTTTGTGAACCATATGAAAAGTTTGATAAATTTTGTATCATATGGGTTTTTTCAAGGCATTGATCATAAATATGTGATAATTGAAAATTTGACAAACAATCATTTTTAAATGGAAGGTTACAAAAATTATAAATTAGACATGAACATAAAATCCATTTCAAATGCTTATTTGAATGGTTAATGAAACACAAATAGTAATGCAAGTTGAAATGAGAAATAAGTTTTGTTGTACATGTATACCATAAATATACCATTGTTTAACATTTTTTAATCAAATAATATAGAATAATAGTAGTTGTGTGAAAATCAAAATTATAAAGTTCAAACGTCAAAAGTTAAACCTAAATTGGGAGCCATTATATTATACATATTATAATACAAGACCCAAAAATGCTAAAAAGGTTTCCTTGTAGTGTTTTGTCACCTCATCAACAACTAAACGATAGCTCCAAATGGAATGGCCTTGCTCAATATTTCAACACACTGACTACCATTCATGCCTTTCACATAAGCAGCAACAAATATGTAATGTGCAAAAAAAAAACAATAACCATTGTTGCAACATCTCCATTAAACAAAATTCACAATTGAAAATAACCCAAATGGAGTGATCTTGGTCAAACTTAGATACTTGTATCATCCTCGTTGATTCTTCCTATTGTCAAATTTTACCCAAACAAACATTTTGAAAATTAGCAACTTTCCTTGCATTTGCATACAAAAGGTACATCATATTTGTGCCTAGCCAACTCTCTCCCATGAGAGGAAAAAATGACCTCCTTATCAAGCCTAATTCGTCATCTAAAAAACTTACCCAATCCCCTAAATTCAATTCCACAAATCTATAAGCTTTTCCAATTCCAAACTTTAAGAAACATCTAAAATCACCCTAGTATTGAGCAATTGGGCATGCACAGTCTAAAATAACAAAAGCTTCCTTCAAAAATTCATTGCCAAGTTACACTTTCACCTCATAAGTATCAATGTTCATTAGGCTCTAGTTTCCTATGATTCAATTAGGGGCCCAATTTTCTTCACACGGTGCCAATTTCATTACCCTTGAAATAGGGCCCCTTGAACTTTCCCATGGTGGTTTCATTTGGGATCATTGTCTTTTGGAAAACTTACCTTACAAGTGAAATATCTCCCATTTTCTTTTGAGCTACCCTAAAAATTGAAACCTCTTTTACTTGATTATTGGACGATTTCAATAACATATTAGACTCACCTTCTTGAAGATCTTTTCCTCCTTGGCCATGTTTTCCTAGCCCTCCCCAATCCAAAAAGCTTCCCTTTTTCATAATGGCCTTGGACAAGGATGTGAGCCAATTTTTTTCCATTGTATGTTCACCCCAAGTTGGGAATCCTCTTACGAGGAGGCACAACCATCAAATTCATCCATCCTTGTAGTTTCCCACAATATTTTGGTGAACACTTAGAGTACATATTAATGAACTTAGGTCATTGTTGGAACCATTTAGCACAAAGTCCCACACCTTATACCTTGACATGTAGCTGAAATTTTTCAAGATGTTGATTTGTCTTACATTTGAGCCTTGAACACCTCCCATGATTATGCATGCATCCTCCTTTATTCATGGTGTATTTGCCTCCACCAATGTTGGCATAACCTTTCAAATATGTTTGTGTCAACTTTAGGTCACACTGTCTTAATTAACCTTAATGACATGAATACAATCTTCCATTTTTGAAAGCCATGAATCCATAACCTTATCACATTCAAGTACCATTGAAATACCCTAGTTTAATTAATTTGAACTCAATGCTTCATAACATTTCAATTTTCAACACTTCATTACTTTGGTGAAAAAATGTTCATTGTTATCATGAACACTAATTGTTTGGCAATGAAAAACTTTTGCATGAACACTTCTAGATGAACTTTGGTTTCTTGTTAATGAAATGACTTTTTGGTCATCTGAATCATTTTGGGACTCCATTTGAATGGACTCCACTTGAGTTCCATTGTCATCCTAAAATTATTTGAAAATTGGTTCAATTGGAACTTCATGATTTGCCCATGCCATTTCCAATTACTTTCTTTGGTAATTGTATTGAAACATGAATTTATCTTCATATCAAAACTTCCACCAAAGCTTTGATATCTAGTGAAGTGCTCCCAAAGGTTTTCCAAATGGTATCAAAAACAATTCCCTAATATGGTGCATTGCATAAAACTTTCAAACTTTAGGTGCTCTCTTTAGTTGCTTGCATTATGACTAGATGGTTGTGTAAAAGCTCTTCAAGATTAGGCTATGGCACTTTTCATTCAACTCTTAATCAAATTAATACAAAATTACACAAACCAAACAAAAATGTGGATATTGTAATCAAAACTATGATTGGGACATGGGATTAACATAGATTCACATTGAATTCATTGTCGCTTGATTCAAAGGAAGCACCTATTCCTTTTATATATTTTATAGCTCATTGTGGGAACATCCCAAGGACACTTTCCTATAGTTCCCAAAACATAGAGTCCCAAACTCCTTGGCTTTGAGCTCCCAAATCTTTGAGAGATCACAAATTGTTCAAAACATATCTAATTGAAACTATCTTAGGCATTATGTCATAGTGCATGAAATTAGATCTCTAAGTCCTATCAAACTCCCCAATTAAACATCATTCCCCCAAATGACATTCTATATGCCAGGGAAACCAAATTTCTCACTCTCCTTATGATTATTTAAATGACCATAACTTCTCATCATAACTATCTGTTGGGAAATGTGAGTCCACCACATTGTAACTTACATTTAAATATTATCAATGATTTATAGATCATTGCATTCAAAACAAGATTTTACCTTCCACAAAAGTCCCAATCTTGAAGTGGAATGCATTTGGGAACCTTGGAATGGGTTCGTGTTAGATTGGGTGCGTGTTTGAACCATACCATGTCTTGATTAAACTATTTCCTTTGTTTTAGGTTTAATTGAAAACCCAAGGTTAGGGTTACAACATTCTAAATACCATGTAAAAAGAATGTCCATGTTGTCATTGACATTATGGATTTTTATTTGATCTCCCATGTTTAACCCTTGAAGCTAAGGGTTCAAATTTTTTTTGACTTGATTTTTATACTATGCAAACTTTTGTTGCAATTTCAAGGGAACTTAGGTTACAACATTTATTGCAATTTGAGGGTAAGAGTTGCAACACATTTAGTGAATTTTTATATATGCTTATAAGCATTTCAAGATTTTCAATGCCCAATCAAGAATATTATAGGTTTGTGCAAATACCTACAATATTAAATATTTTTTACACCTCAATATGAGAGCTAGCAATCCCTAAATTTTATTGGGAAAAAAACCCAAATTAAAAAAACATATTTCATGAACTTTCCACCAAGCCAAGGGATGAAGTTACATTCATCATTAGGTTCACTTTCTTAGTTTTTTAATAACTCAATTATTTTTAAACAACTAATAATGTCATATTATAATCAATCTTCATGAATTCATACAATGATGTATTCTTTTTTGCTTTCATGTGTATAGGTAGTAACTAATATTTCACATGTAGTGCTAGAATTTTGATATTTGTATGCATGAACCAAAAGTAGAAACACCACATATTTATCATACTCATCTATAATATACAAATATTTTTCCTTCCCAACATATTGTATGAACAACACCAAACCTTTTAAAACATGGGTCCAACATCATTGCTAACACATTGTGAACTTAACATTGTTGAAAAGACAACATAAACAAAAGGAAAGGTCCAAATTACATATCACTTGATTTTGCATGCGATATTGTAAAACATGTTCAACATCAAAACCTTGGGTGTCACTAAAAAATCAAATGTCAAGCATTGTACTCACATTTTAACAACAAATGAAATAACAACAAATGTATTGGATAATGGTGCATAACATTGGGATTTATTAAAAACACATTTTGGACCACAAGCCATAATGTAATAAAAAAATCCTTGTGTTGTATTGCCCAAACTTGTAGACAAAATGTGAGCTTAAAATGTAATTGATTATTATCATCCATAACTACAAACAATACTACTTGAATTTGCTTAAACTTCAAAGTTTTTTGGAACATAATGATTAGATTGAAACAAATTAAGTTTTCATTGGAGTCTTCAACTTGGGGGGGGTGCATGATAAACAAGCCAAACCACATTCAAACCAACCAACAACGTTACTAAATACAACCGATAAAAATCCTTTTACCCCTATATATATATTTGAAAGAACATTTTTGCAAACTTGCTAAATATGCTCAAAATTGAACCAATATTTCATCATTTGTGTGATAGTTAAAATTGAAGAGAGGCCGATTTTTATGTGTGTACATTTCTTGGCTTTTCAAATGGTGATACATAACATATTTACAATTGTTTTAGTTGCTATTGGGATCTAACATGGGCTTTGGCTCATTTGACTATGATTACACTTGGTATCTAAACAAGTCTTATGCCATTCATGTTGTCCCTTCCCACTTTTCAAAACTAGCTATTTAAAAATGATGATTCCACAAGTGACAAAGGCACTCATTCCAACTAGGGATAAATAACACTAAGTCCTTGAGAAATTGCTTTTGATGTTTAACTCTGAACAAAAAAGAGGGCATGTGAATTTCGAGATGAAACTAGGATGAACTCCCAAAAAAAAAACACTTACAACTTTGTTTTAAAAACTTGAAACATACAAAAACAAAAACAATAAAATTTAAAACATAAAACCAAATTGAATGGTGATGAAGAAAACATCGCTCCTTTGATAAGTTGCTTGAAAAACACAAGAAATTAAAACGAAATGAGGTCAAAAAAACAATATGTAACAACGTGAAGCTTGAAGAAAAGATGAAAGTAACACAAAAAAAAAAAAAAAAAAAAAAAAAAAAAAAAAAAAAAAAAAAAAAAAAAAAAAAAAAAAAAAAAAAAAAGAAAAAAAAAAAAAAAAAAAAAAAAAAAAAAAAAAAAGACAAAAAAGTGAAAACCTCCATTTGAGAAACAACTTGTAAAAGACTTGTAGAGCTTAAATGAGAAAGATGACATGATGGAAAAAAATATAACAACAAAAATAATGCAAAATGGGAGGAGTAAAGAAGTAGGAAAATAAACATCTATAAATAAACTTGTGGAACTTAAAGAAGAAAGATGACACAATGAAAAAATAAGATAACCAAAAAAAAAAATGCAAAATGGGAGGGAAAAAAAATAGGAAAATAAACACTAGTAAAAAAACAGAGAGTAAAGGGGAGGTTGGCACCTCTAGCACACCCTAAACCTTAGAAAGGACCTACAACTATGAGATTAAACAACATTTCACTTTGATCCCTATTCAAATCCCAAATTGGAATTGTTTGTCTAGTTTTGGTTTTGTTTAATGTTAAAATTAGAATCTCTCACAAATATGAGTAGGTGGTTATAGAGGTTGTCATAACATTTAAAGTCTTTAAAGGTTCTAATTTCAAGCAGCTTCCTAACATTGAATCTAGTTTATAGCTTTGAGTACTTGGAATTGGACCCAAAACCATTGATTCTTACTTGTTTAAAATAGTCACCCACACAACATACTAATAGGTTGCATTTTGGGTTGAATTTGTCCTTGTGGTTCAGCCTACCAACCTCAACCTAGCAATTGGTGCTCACGCAACATACCAATAGGGCACAAATTTTGTGTCAAGTTCCTTGTGCCTCAACTTTATTGGCTTCAACCTAACATACCAATAAGGTGTATTTTGAATTGAATTCATCTTTGTGACTCAATTTTAGGGGCCTCAACCTAGTGACTAGTGCCCACCCAATATACTAAATGGGTGCATTTTGCATCAAGTTCATCCTTGTGGCTTAGCCTTATTGGCTTTTCATCCTTGTGGTTTAGCCTTTATTGGCTTCAACCTAGGCAAAATGTTAAATACTCTTAACAAACTCTATTCAACACATGTTCAATTTTACCAACCTCAACCTAGTGACTAGTGCCCACCCAATAAAAATATACCAAATAGGACACATTCTACATCAAATTCATCCTAGTGGCTTAACCTTATTAGCCTCAACCTCATCAAAACGTTAAAATACCCACCCTTAACAAATTCTATTCAACACATTTTCAACCTTATTGGCCTAAACCTAGTCGAAATGTTTAAAACACCCATAACAAATTCTATTCAACACATTTTCAACCTTATTGGCCTTAACCTAGTCGAAATGTTAAAATACCCATAACAAATTCTATTCAACACATTTTGAACCTTATTAGCCTTAACCTAGTCGAAATGTTAAAATACCCATAACAAATTCTATTCAACACATTTTGAACCTTATTAGCCTTAACCTAGTCGAAATGTTAAAATACCCATAACAAATTCTATTCAAGACGTTTTCAACCTTATTGGCCTAAACCTAGTCGAAATGTTAAAAATACCCCTAACAAATTCAATTCAACACATTTTCAACCTTATTGGGCCTCAACCTAGTTGAAATGTTAAAATACCCATAACAAATTCCATTCAACACATTTTCAACCTTGTTTTTTTATTTTTCAAACACCCTAAAACCATGTTGCAAATTTTACTTGTTCTACATGTTCTACACAAATTTTCAAATATAATAAATAAATAAATAATAATAATTATTATTTGTTATGCATGTTTGCTATCCCAACATATCAAGTTTATTAACATATCAACATAATCAAGAGACAATAAGCAGACTAATATCATCTAATAACATGCGAGGAGAGAGTCACAGGGATTGAAGCGATTTAGGGCCCTATTGGCTGAGCTGAGCTGTGGCCAGTGTAGGAGGGAAGGAGAGAGGGAGAGAGAGAGAGAGAGAGGCAGGGAGGGAGAGAGAGAGAGAGAAGGAGGTGGGTGGGCCATCCCCATGTGGAATTGAGGCAGTCCAGCTATGCTTCTGACACCCACGCACCGCTCCACTAGTAGAAAAGAAACTAGCGCCGCTGTTTCCAGCTTTGCTTATTTAGAAAAACATTAAATTAATGCTTAAGATATGTGAGAGTGATCTGGTTTAGGGTAACAACGGGCTACCTATCTGTCTATCAATCTCTCTCTCTCTCTCTCTCGCTGTATTCATCAATCTATCCATCTGCCCCAACACAAAGAGCGTTCCAGAGATGTTGTGCGCACAGTTTTTTGTTTTTGCGGTAAGTACTTACTGTGCACAGTAGTGTTGGCCGTGCTCAAACAGACAGACGGACAGACGGACAGACAGACAGACAGACAGTGCACACAGTTTTGTTTTGTGAGAGTAGAGAGAGATGTGAGTCGTGTGTGGGTGGAGTTGCATTATTCTTTGCTGCAACCACCGCTCAGGCCGACTAATGTTGGATGTGGGGTTTGTTCTTCTTGTGTATCTGGATTTGCTGCATTAGAACGTCTTTCTTCATTCTTGTTTGTATCGGACTTTTCTGTTTTGTTTTATTTTGTTCTTATAAGGAGTTTTATTTTCCGTTCCGGGGGGGTGAGGTGGGTGAGTTGGGGTTGGAGTTGGAGTTGGAGTTGGGGAGCGGCTGGGGTGTGTGTCGACGACTCACTCCCGGCAAGCTCAGATCTAGTGTTGTCCTTTGGGAAGTTGGAGCTTTTGAGACGCGGGGGGACGGCAAGAGAGGCTGTTGAATGTACTAGTGCCTATTTGTGTCAGTACTCAGCATTGCGTATGTATGATCCATGAGAGCCGTGGCTGCTTTCGATCACTAGACTACCAAAACCAGCACATCGGACATAGGTACTCACTCTTTTGTTAAGGTGCATTCTTTCTTCTTGTTAACGTCAGAGCCCGTCCATTCTACCTCTGTTCAGTTGCTAAAGGTTTTATCCTACAGAGTGTTTAGGGCTACTTAGGGTTTGTCTGAGAGCGAAATCTGAATCCAAGGACAGCTAGCATCACATACTCCCTGCCGGCCGTCACTCTGCTGCAAGAATGAGGTGAATGCAATGCTGTAACCCTAATTTTGTATGTAGCAATCGACGGAAAGTCATATAGAAAGTCAAGCAAACAAGCTTGCATTCTGAGGAATCAACTGTGAGTGGAATGCAATTCTTCCGATGATGTCAGAGTCGTTAAATTGGTCTTTGGATAGAAGCAAACAAGCTTCTCTTCAGAGAGATGAGAGGATGCATCACAATGCACATGCAAGGAAGAGGAGGAGCAGCTAGAGGTGATGTGGAGACACTCCGAACAGCTGGCTTTTTGAGCGTTGTTCACAAAGACATGTGCCATCTCTAGTGGTGGATGGGCTGTGTAGAGCAGTTTGTTGCTGGCTAGAACACTGTGCTATCTGTTCTTCAAGACACGGAGACTTACTTGACGAGGAGGGGTGAGCATAAGAGGAGAAGGAGGAAGCAGCAGTGATGCTCTGGATGCCTTGCGACCAGTAAATTTCCTGTTGGAGGCCATCCAGGAGTTGTTGAAGCAAGCTGGAATCATGCATGATGCATTGCCCTCCTGTTTTGGGGAGTATGGAGTGCAAGTGTTAGATATCACTGCAAACAATGGTAACAAGGTGACACAGAACCTGGTGACCTGCCTCTACCAGACAAAGTTGGCTGGCAGATGCAGGCCTGTTTCTATCACTTGGTGCAAGAGCCTCATGGGACAGGGTCTCAGTGTCAACATTGACGTTGAGCAACACCTCTGTAAAATCAACATGAAGCCATGGCTTTTTTGGAAGAAACAGGGGTTCAAAAGTTTTGAAATAGATGGGAAGAAGGTAGAAGTGTATTGGGATCTCTCATCAGCCAAATACTCATGCGGCCCAGTGCCCCAAGAAGGCTTCTTTGTGGCTGTTGTGACTGAAGGGGAGGTTGTCTTGTTGCTTGGAGATATGTGCGATGAAGCGTTTAAGAAAAGCAGAGCCAGGCCAGCTTTGATTGAAGCAATTCTCATCTCAAGAAGTGAGCATGTCTTTGGTAAGAAGTACCATGCCACCAAAGTACAGTTTGGTGAGGGGGGCCAAGCACATGACATTGTTATTGATTGTCAGACTGGTCCAACCAGTGAGCCTCGATTGTACATCAGAATTGATAGGCAGGTTGTAGTCCAGGTGAAGCATTTGATGTGGAAGTTCCGAGGCAATCAGACGATTATTGTGGATGGTAACCCTGTGGAGGTCTTTTGGGATGTCCACAACTGGTTATTCAATCCATCCCTTGGTCATGCAGTCTTTATGTTCCAAACTTGTTTATCGTCAGAGAAGCCATGGCTGAAGGAGGTTGCTGCATGTTCGTCTGTGCTTCAATGGCCAGGCACTTACAGCTTCAAAGACAAAGAGACTTCAACTCCAAGTGGGTTCTCACTGCTTCTTTATGCCTGGAAGAGTGAGTAGCGATGTTGAGATCCATGTATTACACAGCTAGTTGTTTGTATTTGGCAGCCTTGTGTCCTAATTCTTTGGAAGCCTCTGTTTACACAGATCAAATGAGTCCCCTAGAGGGGCATAGAGCTGTGGTATGCAGATAAGCCTCTTTTGCATCCTTGCCCTGGTCTAGTGCTTAATCATCTTTAGACTGGGAGAAATGAATAAGAAAACACAGATTTGGCTCTTGGATAGATGTCACTTCTGCTGTGAAGTCTGAAGATGCCCTCCTTTGATATAGTGGAATGTTTGGTCCGTAAGACATGCTAGTCTCTTTTAACTTGAGCTCAGAGGTTGACAAATCAGATAAATTAGTTTGCAGGAAATTTCCAGTTTTGTACTGATGAAGATACTGAGAGATGAAATCTGAAGCCATCAACAGCAGTGCAATCTATTTTCAGTGTGTGTCGAAGATTGTGTCAAGCTCCTTCCTGCTACTACAGTTCAATGGGTGCACATTCTTGTTATCACTGATTGCACATCCTGAATGTCTGCCCCCTTGTGCAAAGAGATTTATGTGCAAGCAATTTAATGCATTTAGTGTTGTGTTGTTTACTTAGGCAGTCCACATAGCAAAACTCAACTTGATATTGTTGAAATGTCTTTTGCCTCCTCTGTGTTGATACTGTCAAAATGCATTGTGCATCCTGTAGTAAGATGATAGGATGGAGTGTACAAATCTCAATTGATGGGGTATAAAAGGGCTGAACTTGTGCAGAGAGCATCCCTGTACTTGTTCATGAATTTCATCTGGGATGGTGAAGTCACAAACTTTCAAGCTTGAGGAAAAAGTAATAACAATTTGCATTTTTGTGAAAAAATGCAATAGGTGATTTGTTTTGCACTTATATGAGGAGAAAATGATATGATCTTAAAAGGTTGCAAGTATTGTTGCATTTGTTGCTGTTCATAAATTAGCTTACCCCAATGGAATTTATTAATAGAATTACCTGGGTTATTATAGTTGCATCCCTTAGGATGGCACTGTATTTAAGGTGAAAGTAGTGGTATAACAATGGAAAAGTAAGAGACATTTTAATATAAAGTATTATAGAAAAATTGCTCTTTACCTCTATTTGAATGAAAGTTGAAACCATCACAAATTGTGATGGGAACATTCAAACTTGGGCATTGTGAATTCCTGTAGTTACTATCACCTTATAGAAATCAATGCAACTAAACACATTGGAACAATTCTGCACGATTGCCCCACGGAGACAAGGGGAAAATGGGGCAAAGCTCTAAGACTAAATGATGGCTGAGAAAGATGTGAGTTTGTCATTCCTTCAAATGTGAAGAGGCCTGGTGAAGAATCACTCATAGCAACAGGTTTTAAGTTGGTCACTTGTTGTAAGAGTTCAAGTAAATATAATTGTTACATTTATTTCAATCCTTGTGTGATCCCTCCCATCTTAACACTTCAACATCTCTACTATGAATTAGAGGCATACAATATTGAACACCAAGAAATAAATTTTTTCCCTAGATTTTATCTCACACCTAGTACGACATAAATTCATGAGTGAAAAGGACACAATCAAAATGAAGAAAATCAAGCCAAAAACTTGTATAACATGGCAAAAGAAATTGTGCAATTGAAATATTAATCAAGTCAAGTGGGTTTTAGGGTATGATAGGTGTGCAAGATATTCCATATTAATCGATTAATTAACAAGCATAATGGTAATAATTTAAAAAGGGGCACAAATTTTATTTTATTTGGACATGGATATGTTCTATCATTGTAAAAAATCAAAGAATATAATATCCATCACCCTTTGTAATCCAAGCTTATCTGCTATGTTAGCCCCAGTAACTAACACTCTTCTTTTTTTTTAAGGAATCATCTAAGTGACAACGGCTAGTTCCTTTTACTCTTTTTGCACCCTAAGTGAATAATATAAATGTGAACTCATGTCCTACAAGCCTAAACTCCTTAGAAGAGAAAAAAAAGCAATGGTTAATTTGCAACCTACAACCTTCAATGACAACAAGGACGACTGAAGATGAAGAAGGGGACCTTAAACAGAACAACAAATCGAAAAGGAGAGATGTGTGAGGGATGCATTCTCACTTGATAATGGAGATGGCAACCTTGTTGGTGGAATAGAGACTTAGAAACAAGGAGCTTTACGAAAGTGACCTACAATGTTTCATAAAGATGATGGAATGAAAAAAGAGGGGTTTAAGGTAGAGTGGGTGGGCTCGAAGGTAGGAGGTAGGAAGTAGCAAGTGGGAGGTATGGTAGGAGCTAGGAAGGTCAAAGGTCAAAGGTCAAAGTCCAGAGGGAGGGAAATCAAAGGGAGTGATTTTCATTATACAACTACCCATACCAAGGTGGAACCCAACATCAACTCAATTGGGATTCGTCTAAAACTAAATCATAATAGGGTTTAGGGTTCACTTGGGTCTGGCAGGCCGATGTAAATCTGAAGCTTGAGGATACAAATGTAAGTCTATGGAGTTTGTGTATTCTCTGATTTTACTTGTACTATATGGACTAGGTAATCTAACTCAAAACTCAAAACTGGCGTAAGCTGATTCCGGAGATTAGTTGAAGTGCTATTGTTTGTACTATGGACTAGGTAACCAGCTCGAGCTAGTTATTGAGAATAGTTGGTGTGTGATATTCCCAGTAACCAACAAGCTCATTGCAGGTTACCAGGCGTAACCAGCTTATTGGGGTTGTGAAGTGTCCATGTGATACCTAGTCCAAAGTCAAAGGAAGAGACACACCAGCAAGACAGACCCCAAAGCTGGATGAATGTTTGGTCTCCTGACTGACAAAAGCCAGCCTGCTTGACTGACCAGCACATGCTAGCCTGCCATTTCCAGGCAGTTAGGTCTCTGTTTAATCTATTGTTGTAAACTTGATTATCATGGGATTTGAACCTCTTTGGACAAAATTACCCAGGAAGAGGTATGCCATGAACTTCTTCCAGTAGAAGAAGCATTGTTGTGCCCTCTGACAAAGTGGGCAATAGACTATCAGAAAGCCATTCAAGGTGGCCTCATGAAGAATGTGTGATTCTCAGGTATCAGCCACTTCGTTATGTGAGCCTTCCCAGCAAGGAGAACATACAACAGATGGTGACTAGCACATTCAATCAAAGCACGTGCAAAAATCGAAATCACAAAAGGAGCAGTGTGCTCATGAATCCCTCTTCACATGCACTTGAAAGATATGGTTGCACTCCCCATCTCCTGGAATGGAAAGCTTCTGTACTGAAATCCAGTGTGATAACTGAAAATACTTAGACACTTGATGTAAAAACTGAACATCCCCAGACCACTACATCATTCAGAAACATCATGTGCACGAAAAGCTTGCTTCATCAAAAGCTAGATTGCTTGACAATGCCAAAATCATCGACAACGCACAACTTGGAAAGCCTAGAAAGCAAAGATGGTTGCTGCATTACCAACTGCAATTGCTAACATGAAGTACTACACAACTGGAACATACCCATGAGATTGCAGAAATCTCCACAACACTTTGGGAGGTAACATTACAAATGTGACCCATATCCTTGTGAAACTTGCACACATTGTCAAACCATCAATTTCATCACAAATAGCAGTGAGAAGCTGCCACAACTATCCACTGACTTCAATAATTTCACTGAATCCAGTGGCTGAATGAAGTTGAAATTCAGCTAAATGAATTCAACAGCAGTCAAATGAACTCTGAGAAATGTACAAACAAAAATCCTACTGGTGAGCTATCCAACCTTGCCAGTTACATTGGTGGCCATTTGTATCAATATGGATAGCTGCAGAAAACAGAACTCATATTTCCACAAATAGCTTAAACCTAGGAATGCACACATACACCTTACACATTTAAAAGAATGAATGGACAACCCAAACATAAAGACAATGAAAACCAGCTATTTCCTGCAAGAACCAACTGCACAAAAAGAGAAGGGACAATTGAAAGACAAAAGCATGACAAAAGAGGTGACAAATACTCCAGAAACTACACAAGTGACACTGCTTCATTCAAAAAAAATGTGGCAAACATGAGATACACATTATATCGGCATCACTGTAGCGTGATCCACACATCTGTAAAATGCAACATACTTAATATTAAGGCAAGTATGATGCTTGATTCAAATTGCTCCACAGCAGTTTGTTATGCACAGATTGATACTATCAAGCTTGACCCTGTAAAGTTCTTGGTTTTGCACCAAGAATCCAAGTGAGGCAATCACCCAGCAGCCAACTGAGTGTGAAGCAGATCAACCATTCACAATGCCTGACTGGCATACAGGTAGGTTTAAGCCAGAGAAATTCATCCGCCCTAAGCACGTGGATGGAAGGCCTATAGATGCATGTGAGATGACCTCACTAGATGAAAGTTGATCTAACCTCATGCTTGCACCAAGGACAACATTCTCAGCTTGGCAACCAAGCCAGACACAGGAAAAGCGAGCCCATGCAGCTGAGGCACGTGCAACACTCATGGCATTCACAACCCTGCGGGTAGCAATGAAACGTACTCTGTACACAACTCCAAGATCATGCCATATCTGGTTCCCCACTAACCCTGCATCTTGGATGCCTTGATAGCCAGCCAGGTCTGCATTGGTCACCAGCACGGGCAAGTCATCAGCAAAATTTAACCCTCCCATATTCTCATTGCTGTTTCTGATATATTTTGCACTGGGAGTTTCTGTTGTTGACGATGGAATAAGAGAGGAGGGCTCAGATACAATTGGCAATGATTGTGCCATGATCACCCCATGTATCCGCCTGCTATACTCCTGCACAGCCTGCAGACCATCAGAGTATAAGAATGGTGGACGGCATGCAAAAGTTGCAACCAGAGCATAGCCACAAAGCAACTTCCATAAGCAGTGCAATTGGTAGCTTACCAGCCATTGTGCAGTTGCCAAGAGTACACGAGGCCTCCGTGCCCTCACATACTGATAAGCATCTACAGGAGTCATCCCTCTGTGCTCCACCTGAAGACCAACCAACAGCAACCCAAAAACATGACAAAATTCCTTCTTGTTAGCTGCTCTATAAGCTAGGAACACCATATAGCTTTGATGCAGACAAGCAAAAACTAACAGTGAACACTGCAAATTCAAGTTTCACATTAGTCTATTTACTCCTGACAAGCCATCAGATGTTTGATGTCTCCATTACTTGCAAGCGTAAAATCTGTGAATCCTCAAGACTGACAAATTTGAGCTCCTAGCCTCATAAACCTTGGACCAACTCTGTTTTGCACAGATGCCGTGGAAGATAGACACTTGAACTAATACAGAACCAAGAACCAGACTCTAAGATATCTTACCCTGTAAATGCAAATCTCGTCCTACAACAATTGAGGAGATGACTGATGCAATACCACAACTCACCAAGTAGCAAAGAACAACCGTGGTGCTGCGGCCACGACCCGCCTTGCAATGCACATATGTGGTCTCTCTGCGCTGTGCATGATCTGTCACACCAGTACAACAAAGCAATGAGGCCAAAACTCCACTCACCTAAATGAACAACTAAACTAAGGAAATTTCAATCCTACAGCATAGGAGCTCCATGGCAGTAAGGCACTTTCTCCATACTGCAGAAGTTCATTGGAGGTGAGTCAGACCAGTGAGGAAAACCAAGAGAGAAGGACCTTCACAACTGTGATTAACCTGTTACTGACAAAACTTTACCTGCACAACTCAGGGAAAAAGCTCACCATGGATGAATTTCACAGCATTTCGTATCTTAGTAAATGAAGGAGCAAAATAATAGTCCCTTGTCGGAATCACCAAATGATCAATGCCATGTGCCTGATCAAACCACCAACAAAAAAGTCAGAAAGTATGTAAATTGACAAAGTGATCATACACATAGCCACTGTAGACCCCAATTTCAGCATACCAAAATAAGAATGTAAAAGGAGAATCTTCCTTTCTCATCTGCAAATGGAAGGGAGCTCAAGGGTTGGCATACATACATAGATTAACAAAGAGGGGGATGCACCTGATATACTGCAGTAGGCACAAGGGTTTCATAGGGTTCATTGAGTGTAACCACTGCCTGGACCCCAAGATCCTTGAGACGGACAACGTCACTTGGAAATGGGACAGCACCCAACAACAAATACTGTACAGTCATCCCACAGTACAAAAAAAATCAGTTCAAACTGCAACAATCAGCACACACAACCCTTACCAAACCTGAAAACCATGCTCCTAACATTTCTGGGATAATAGCAACTGAAGTTGGGAGGCAGGAAAAAAAGGACAATTAGTCCAAAAACAGAAATTCTGTATCAGAGTCCTTTGCAAGTCCTATACTGCCCCCTATTCACCCTGTACCATTAAAGATACATAAGTACATACTCATTGTACATTTCCTACTGCCTGATCAACCTAATGTGACCAAGATAAACATAACATTTCTCCCTGGGGACATTTCAGGGCTAGCTCAACAGGCTTGCTAGGACATACCTATCCCTTCTTTCCAGGTTAAGTAACATCTCAACAGCCTACTGCAGAGTAAGTTTGCAATCCTAATCAGCTACTCTGTAATCATGATTGTGCACTACCAAAAGCTTTCACAACGAATGCAATATTTAACCTCTAGGAGTGCTATCATACCTTGTGCACATCTGAGGGACCCTATACACATCTGAAACAAATGACATCAACACACCACACAACTTGAACAACCAATCTTTTGGAACTACTCAATGTACATGAGGAGCCAACAAGGTATACCTGATCGATCTGATCCCACCACTGAAACTCTGGTTGTAGCTTGTTCCGGACAACATTGTAGAGCAGTGTAGGATAGAAAAGCACCCGTGCTCCAGCCCCAACCACTGCTCTTTTAGCTGTTATCTCCACATTCCTCAAATCTTCTCCAGTCCTAGGAATAATTGTCCATCCCACCTTCTCTTGGCTGCCCTCCTCAGCAACTTCCTCAATCATTACTTCCACCTTTGTCTTTGGTGCACAACCCTCTCTGCTATGTGCTACTGATAATCAAAATCGTTTCCCTTTCTCTACGGAAAAAAAGGATTGCTCACAAAAAGTTCAATCCCAACACTAGAATGGAAACATGAAGAACCACACTACCGAGAGAGAACATCTTCACATTCGCAGTATTGTCCAGCCACCATTACCAGCAAAAAAAAACTACCAACAAAACTGGTAGTTGAGAAGACCAAATACAAGAAGTCCAACTGCACAGCCCTTTGGCTATTCTTTTTTTGTAACAGTGGTCAAAGCCCAATTGAGCCTGCAGGTGATAACCTGAAAAACTATGAGCTTCCCAGGCAAAGGACAAAATGAGTCAGTCTTCTTCTTCTTCTTTGTGGCGGCTTGATGTCACTTGATGTGCTTTGATGCGCTCGTGATAGGAAACTGCAGCCACTTAAAAACCCTGATTAGAGTTCCTGGTACCTTTAGACAGATCCTTTCACGTCTACATCTTCTTATAACTTGCTGATGACCAAACCCGCAACAAAATTGACATATGCATACATACACACATACATGCCTTACACGAGGAGGTTCGTTTCTCGATTACACGCTAACGGTATCAAAGAGAGACAAAACAAACCCTCATACCAAGACCTTCTTCATCATCAACGTATCCGCCACTCTTAAAAACCGACAATATTCCTTCCGACCGAAAACACAGAGCCAGCCGGCCGGCCGACTACCCCCACTTCCAATGTGGAAAAAGCCAAGGATCCACTAATCTCTTTTGAAGAGGAGAGAAAGAGAGTGTGGCTTCCTCTTCGCCTCAACAACTCGTTAATAGTGTGCAAAAGACCTCATATCTCTCCTATTTCCAGATCCAAATCAAGGGGGATGGAGGGGGAAAGAAAATGCCGAATCCAAGAAACAGAAACGGGAAAACACAAAAAGAAAAGAAGAGGAAGGAAGTTTTTTCGTGAGGCGAAAAATCACCTTAAGAGCGTGAAAAAATTCCCAAATCGACGCCTGAATTCCCGATCTGTGTTTCTCTTCTCTCGCACTCGCACTCGCACTCGCACACAGAGATCCCCGACCGCGACGATGTCCACCTTCACAGAAACGCGACCGAAAACGTGCAAATTCCGCGCTTGAGGAGAAAGCTCTGGCCTACTAGGGTTTGCAACGTGAATGCCACGGCGAGCCATGCATGCCCATCCCATACCCATCCCATACCCATACCCCACCATACCCTGATTTCCCTTCGCGATTTTTAGAAAGAGGGAAAGGGAGGTGTTGCGGTACTGCGACGTTGCGACCAGAGTTATCTTTTTCTTTTTCCTTCGTTTTTATTCCCTTTTTTGATATCGACAATTTGGCGAAAATTCCCCAGAAATTAGCAAAATAGTCGAATTACTTATACTAGAAAAACAAAAAAAATTCCCCCCCCCCCCCCCACCCCCCCACCCCCCACACCCCCCCCCCCCCTTCCACCAAAAACACCACAACAGACACCACACAAAAATAAAATAACAAAAAAAAA
>Ga0116231_10001001_pt1 | contig 55490 bp, 32 predicted proteins | sample S1TSphgellanicum_2_FD_89695 | JGI IMG/M metagenome (GOLD analysis project Ga0116231, IMG submission 89695) | Host-associated microbial communities from peat moss isolated from Minnesota, USA - S1T2_Fd - Sphagnum magellanicum MG | ecosystem: Host-associated > Plants > Peat moss > Unclassified...
AATTTTTTTTTTTTTTATTTTAAAAAAAAAAAAATTTAAAAAATAAAAAAAAAAAAATAAGGAAAAATTTCAAAAAAAATTTAAAAAAAAAAATTTTTTGGAAAAAAAAAAAAAAAAAAAACACTATTCACAGATGCACTAGTCACAACTTACTTTGCCTACATAAAAAATTTATCAAATTAAATTAATTTTTTAAATTTAAACTTTTTTCTTTTTTTAAAAAAAAACCTCCCACCAAGTATAACCTAACCTGGTTGAAGACCGAAGCAGAGTCACACATGATGGTGAGATGCCTCACTCCCCGGAGTAAAGAAAGTTCCATTCCCATTAAGAGTGCGGTGTATTCGGATACATGTTGGGAGCATTGGCTTCCAATATAATGGCTTGTGGCTGCTACTTCCAACTCCTAAGTCTCCATTTCCATCAACCAGAAAACACAATATCCATGAATGTCAAGGTTTTTTTTTTTCCTATAAAATTTAGAAAAAAAAAAACAATTGTGGGCCCTAAACCTAAACCCTAAACCCTAAACCCTAAACCCTCCCTCCCTCCCGGTCTGATTAATGGTCATTCTCTGACTTAATCGGCACTTGGGGGGTGGAGATTCTGCCACTTCATTACAGCAAAACTGTGTAAACTGTTTTTTGTTAGCCTTGTGTACCAAGACAAAGGATATTTCTTGTGTTTAGATTCATTATAAGAGTATATAGTAGCTTAAGGGATTTTGGCCCCTAGGTAATAATAATAATAATAATAGGTTCTATTTATTTTTATATGAGGATTTTTGGAAGATGATAAGCTTGAAGACCAAATAAATTGATTGAAAAAATATATTTTTTAAAAATTTATTCGTTTTATTAACTTTGTAAATGCTTGGTTTGTGTTGAAACTTGAAATTAGTTGTAGAGTTAAATGATATCATCTTGAAGGGTTTTGGTTTGTTTTTGAGGATTTTTTTTGAAGATTATATATTGTTGCGGTGGTGAAATATTTGAGTTTCCATAATTCTAATTCTTTTGCCTTGAAATACTACTTTTTAATGTAAATGGCAAAGGCCACAGACACACCCCTTGTTTTAAAACCTTCATGAAGGATGTTCATGTTCTATGTACCAGTTGGTCATACCTTCAATGGACTAACAAGCACAATTCCAACACCAGCACAGCCCTGGCTTTGGCCTGCTGCTAGCCTTGCAGTTCCACTGAAGTACAACCAGAATGGAAACTTGGCAGATCCTATTATCCCCAACAAACCCCACCCCCCCATCCCCCTTGTGGAGATTAGGTCTCTCTATCAAATTATGGAATTACCACATACTACAAAATGGTAATTTTTTAGGGTTTTAGGGTTTAGGGTTGGAAACAAAATCTCATCTTCAAGGTAAGTGAAAATTTCTAAACTTCTAAAACTTTTTTAATCTCATCCTGAAACTGAAAACTTCCAAACTTGTGATGAACATGCAGTAGTAGTATTGCATACAAGCAGCATTTTCGATGAGCCGGAGTTGCAGCCAAATTTGGCTAAATCCTCTTGTGAATGATGATCACCAGATCACATACTTCACAAATTTGGAAATTTTAATAATAATAAATAAATAAATAAATAAATAATTTAAAAACACTCCAAGGGAATTTGATCATAGGTATTTTCCAAGGGGACTCTTAGCAATGGATTTGTAATTTGGGTGAAGGAATTTGAACTTCCCATTATTCAAAGCATCAAAAATAGAACTACATGTAGATATAATATTTGTTTGCATGTTTCAACTTGGACTTTCTCAACAAGACTTTGGAATGATGGTTGTTCATTCTTGCTATGTATGGACCATCATGCTACTTATTGTTGTGACCCATGATTCCAAATATTGGATTGTTTATGGTGGTGAAATATGAATTTCATTTATATTAATTAACACAAATATATATATATGGATCACAAAGTTGTGCAATCTAATGAGGACATGATAATTGTCAAACACCCATCTTTTGATTGTAGTTGTGTGAGTATCATACAAGTAAATACTTAGACATGAAGAATTCTCAACTCTTGCGAAAGTTAATTAATTTAACATATGATGTGTATGTATGTATGTATGTGTGTATGTATAAGCCCAATGCCATGAAGTTCAATTAGGTTTTGTATATTGACAAAGGCCAACAACAACAACAACATAAGGTGCAAATTTTGGGCTTCTTTTGAGAGGTGGGTAGGATTTCATCTTGTTACCTGGCCAGGGAGTGGGATCACCCACATATCTTTCACGAAAGAGGTGCCAAAAGGCCATCCATTTAACCTTCTCTAGGTCAAGGTCTCTTGCCCAAATATAAGCCGCATCAAAGAGCGCCAAGAGCACCAGCTGGAGTTTCTGTTTGCGGTTGAGCTTCTCTTGAGTAGCCCAAAGCTCGTATTGTCGAATCCAACCATCTGCTTCTTCTTCATTTTCAACGCCATAAAATGGGCAAATCTCGATTGCATGTGGTGTGACACCCGGGAACATATGCCCATATATCGTTTTGACGTTGAATCTAATCGCTGAACACAAGGCATATTTCTTTGCAGTCCTCTCTAAAGAACAAGTTTCCATGTTGAACCCCATGGATGGATGCTCTTATCTTGTGCCTCAAATTCAAGAAAATCAATTATATATATATATTTTACTTAAGTTTCTTTTACTAAGAAAATTTGACATCATAACCCACACTCTCAAATCTCACTTGAAATATGTCATGTGTGAATTGATCAAAAACTGAATGAAGTTATTGCTCTTTTCCTTCCCTTGAGATTTGAAACTTCCCCAAAAAAGAAATCGTTTTTTTGTAAATTGGGTTGTTCTCTCTTGGTCATTTTGTGCTTCTTCACCAAAGACCATAGAGCAAGCAGGTTTTGTTCAATTCAACATGTGTGTTTTAAATTTTTGATCATATGTATGAAGAATTTGACATTAAAGGCGAAGGCAAAAAAAAAAAAATTGCACAAATGTGGGTTTTGGCAAATGGAAGTTTGGGTAAATTGGATTCTTTCAATGGCTACTCTCTTGTAATCTTGACTCCAACATCATATACAATTAACAACAACAAAGAAAGTTACTCAAGAAAATGAACCTTCAAATCATTATTCCCCTTTCCCTTCCCCTCTCTTCCCCTTCCCCTTCCCTTCACCATAAACCTTCACAAAAGAAGTTTGCTAATGGAGATGGAATTGTATAATTCATAACTACTCCCCAAATCTTGTTATGGCCTTGGAACACACTCTTGTGAAGATTTGACATCCATGAAGAAGGGAACATGAAAGATTTTGAAAGAAAAGTTTATTGATGGGAATAATTCACTCTAGTAGGTCCTTTGGAAATTTTTGACAAAGCTATTATAGGTAGTGCCTATCCACAAGTTTTAAGTTATGGGATTTTTTAATGTGTTTCTAGAACTTTGCAACAAAACTTGTAGATGACCTAATAACTTATAAGGATGGTTTTTCAAGCTTTGCATGGTAGATGATTACAATGATTAGGGTGAAGAAATGTTGCACCACATTGATCAAAGGAGAGACCAAATTTCTTGAACTTTGAAAATTTGTTGGGTGGTGAGCTTTCATAGCACAAGAAGGCACAAATCTACAATGTTGGTTGATGCAAAATGGGAAGATGATTAAATCCTTTGGAGATGCAAGTAGGCATGAAACGTTTTTGTTTTTTTTTCCTCATCTTTTCCCCAATTGTTAATCAAATGAAACTACTACCCTATTTAGCAACATGTAATTGGTGGATGAGAAAACTTAAAGATGAAATTTTTATGTGCCCCCACCCCCTTTATTACCTTCTTTCATGATTGGAGGGTTGGTTAATTTTTTTTATTCAATCTAATTTTTTTGGGACACAATTGAAATAAATTAAACTTCAAAAAATGATTTACTAAACAAATGGGAACCTAAGGGGGGGAAATGGGTTCAATAAGTAATGGGAAAACATGAGGAATGTGATAAGACTTTAATTCTGAGCCCTTGAGCTCATATTGGGGAACACATTTGTTTGAATGGGAAAATGTAGATCATAATTGAAAACAATCTAAGAGTTTGCAAACAGAAAACTATCCAACCTCATAAAAAATTGTTCAAATTTTTGTTTTGTTAATTTCAATCTTCAAACATAATCTCATGTGGGATCTTACAACCCATGGAAAATCTTAATCAATGGTCAACATGAATTTATAAGTTTCATAAGTGTCTTGTTTTCCAAAACATTTATGAATGTGTTTTTTTTTTTACACATTTTTTGAACTAAAAATAAATTTAATGACACAAATATCAACAAATAAAGCATTGCATAAAACCAACAAAAACACAATGTTAAAAGCAAACAATATATCAAAAATGGTATTACAAAACACACGAAACAAAAAACTATGAAACTTGTTTGATTTTGGATAGAAAGAAAATCCAAAAAATTCGACAAGCAAGTTCAATTGTGGGTGGGAAAAAAAACATTGAATGTGTTTGGTTGTGAAAATAAACAAAGTGCAATGATGTCAACAATGGTGGAGCTTAAGGATACAACACCAAGCCAATGCCACTAATAGCATCCAAAAGGGAAAGAAATCACAAAGGCACAAATCAAAAAGCTTGAAACCCATGGAACATGACATGACACAACAAAGTCAAACCTACATAAAACCTACAACACAAATTCAAAAAGCTTGAAACTAATGGAAGCACATCATCACACAACAAGGCAAAACCTTGCTTGGAACCTAACACATAAATTCAAAAAACTTGAATGCCAACATGGCACAATAAAACAAATTTATAAAAAAAAAAAATGCAAGAAACAAAAGCCTTAAAAAAACCACACAATAGAACAAAGCTTGCAAAAGAAACTCAAAAGATGAAAGCAAAGTAGAGATGCTACATATGTTCATATTAATGTTTTTAAAAAATCACATAAAGAAGTAATGCTTGCTTTGGCATTGAAAAAGAAAAGAAATCACAAATGTAAAAAGCTCTAAATACCAATGATGAAAGTACAAGCTACATGACAAAAAATGACAATGAAAAGAAGCACGATGGGCAACGACAATTTAAAACCAAATAAATGTGAAAACCAAATAAATAAATAAAATCTCAACTCTTTACATGTGTGAAGGGTTTATTTTTAAACCTTTTTAGGAATAGTGGCTTCCATCATGAGGAATTGTGGCTTGCATGGAAGGCCTTCTCTTATACAAAATGAAAAAGACTTAACATTTTTAGTTTATATTATTGCCTTCATTGGAAGTCAAGATTTTTTATTTTGAAATAAGTTTATGATGTATTTTTCCTAGGTTGATTATAAGGTGGTTGAAATAGTATTCAAGAAGAACATTGAAACTTTGGCAAAATAACATTTTTTTAACATTGAAAAAAAATTGGAATGACTTTGGAATTTGATTTAAATTATTTCTTTTTTTTGGGGAACAAAAGAAGAGGATCCTACCTATGGACTTGATGAACATTGATTTTACACCTTACATGTACCATGAAGGTGCTAGAAATAAATGAAACTAATGAAAAAACTAGAGAAAGATGACATAGGCTAATGATAAGTAAGTTTGTGCAGGTTAATTATTTGGATACAAGAGGAGGAAATAAAACCAATGGTTTTTTCTTGCAAATTAATTATTTTGAAGACAAATTAGTTTTTTTGCATTTGTCATGTTGTTGGTCATTTGTGTGTGAAAGGGTACCATAATAAAGGTTTGAATCTAGTGAAATTGCATTTCCAAACATAACAATCTTTCTTGCTATTGTGCATGTATAGTGTTTATAGTATGAACTTTGGTTCTATATGGAATAGACTAAATATTTATAAAGGTTTCATGTACATGGAGTAGGGTAAATTTTTGTATAGGTTTTTTTTATCATGGATCACATTTGAAGTATGGAATTTAATTATGAAAAAAAAGGAAAAAAGAAATATGTATGTTGTTCAATTTGAATCAGCATATTGATTGATGAAAAAAAAACACAAAAGTTAATGATGTTCATCATTGAATGTCTTGAATTCACATTGACTAATTTAAAAAATAGATTAATGTTTAAATGATCACATAAATGAAATCAAATTGTTTTGAAGTTTTTGTGATACCATTGAAAATGAACACAATATACTTTGAATGATGAAATGTTGGATCTTGTTATTGAATATCCTGATATATGATTCTAAATCCATGTGTATATATGCATATTTTAATACAAAACCAAAACACTTTATACATCAAATGAAATTTTAATCTTATTGGTGCAAATGATTGTTTTTGGTGCAAATTTTCACACATGTGAACTTTTAAGTGGGAAGTGATCTTATCACTCATTTCAAATAATCTCCTTTTTATATAATTCTTTTACTATATTTTGACATATTTTTTAAATTTGGGGAAAATTTTCACCAACTTTACATAGTTATTGTCCTAATTAAAAGCATCTCCAACCATGGATTGTATGAATAAATTAGAGGAAGAATAATAATACAATAATGTAAAAATCGACTATGGCACTAAACTTGTTGGGTTGAATGGTGCACTCTTCCACAAAGATGATATCAATAAAACATCAACTTTAATTCACCAATCATAGTGATTGTCCCAAGTGTTGATTTTTAAATGGTATCAAAGTAAAATATTGTTTAAAATTCATGTTTATAGGTGGGGTGGGGGAACGTTTATCTCCATGTTAGATATTGATTACATCCCAAATGAAAGTGCATTGCTAGAAATGCTCTAATGTTATATATGTCTTGGGATTATTATTAATAATGATGCATCAAAAAATTGAAAATCATTGATTTTGGGGGATTTTACAATTAGGTTTTGAAGGTTTTATAATATAAACTATCATATATCTTTAATCATAAAGTCAAAAAATAAAAATGATGCATGAATTGTCATGGATGATTATCATTTTTGGGTAGTTTTTTTATTGATGATTGCCAATCATCAATTTGTGGCATTATAATGATGAATTGATGATCACATTTGCATTAAACATTATAATCTTGCCATCATATATATATATATATATATATACCCTATGAAATGTGCATGTGGTACATTACAATAATGCCATGTGTTCCTTACAAGATTAATATTATCATCCCATTAAATCTAGACACATGGAAAATGATGAATAATTTATTGTGTTGATAAATATGTATTTATTAATTACCACATGGGGTGTAAACATGTGGCACATTGTAATTGAACCATGTGCTATTATTAAGGCTATTGGCATCCAATTAAATGTGTGCATGTGGTAGATGACAATAAATAAAAAAATTACATGTGCCATTTTGAGATTATATTGAAAATTTTGAATTTTCATACCCGTTGCAAAATGGGGCAAATCAATATTCATCATGTGTCTCCTTGTCAAATCATTGATTATCTAGTCATAGTGCTTACATTATATATTTGGGTTGGTTCAAGTTCTTGAAATTGAACACAAGTCACTTGAAACATGTGTTGTAAAATATAATAAGAAAACCTAATGACATGAAAGATGTGCATAGCAGTATCATGAACAAGAACACATAACTTATAAGTTTAAGTTGAATATTGTTGCAAAGCAATAGAACATTGCTATGATCAACTTTTGCGAAAGGAAAAGAATTTAAATTAATTAGGTAACTCCAAATTTCAATAGACCTACATTTACCCAAATACATGGATGAGAGGATTTTGAAACATATTCAATGTCCACGGTACATGGTTTCAAAAATGATCTTGATTCATTAGATCTTCATGGGTTATTTACCTTTCACATCTTATTGTCCTTCGTTTGGATTTCCTTTTCGTTGATACCATAGTACCTTTATCATTTCAACCATAATTAAAATAATAATGATAAATTTGAAATTTCAAAAAATATTAGCCACCTTGTTGAAAATCCCAATAAAGTTAATTTTTAAATGTCAAAATTTATGAATCACAATGTTCATATGTCCATGAACATCTCTTAATCTTAACCATTACATGTGAATTCCAGTAACAAGTACTTGAAATCAATCTTACCCTAAATCATCACAATTGGTTGATTCATGTTGTTAAGGTCTAATTTAACGACAGTTAAACTACATACTCATCAATACTTATGTAAATACATAAGTACATATTTGCAATAATATGCCAAATTATTATTCAAAAATTCTATTACATCCAAAATTTTAAGAAATTGTGACTATAGGATCGAAGTGAAAAAATGAAAAAAAATAAAAATTCACTTGGAATATTTCAAAATGGCAAAGCTACTATGGTATCCACTTTACAAACATGTTCTTAAATGAACCTAGTTTTGATTAATCAAGACATTTCAATCTCTTACATTGAATTAAGACAAAAGAATTCAAAATTAGACATTACATTACATGCTAAGAACTCTACAATATGAAGTTGTAAATGAAATGGCTTCAAAATGATTACTTGAAACAATTTTTCTACACTTAACAATAACATAATGGATGAAATTGAATGCATCCATGAAAATTACATAAAGATTACCTCAATGTCATACTCCTCTACCATCGTTCCAATAACCTTGAAATCCTTTTGATAGTAACATATTTCAAACATTAAAAATAGTTGGGAACTATGCATCTTATCCATTACTAGCAAGGCATAATAATTGTCCATTTGACTTAATTACAATTGTTGGTTGGACTCCATTCCAACAAAATGTAATGAGTACTAGTGAAAGAGTATGTCATGTTCATCATGTTCTTTCAATAAAGTTACACAATGAAGACATTTAAAAAATACTTGATGTTAAACTAACCTATGGATCAAGAAAATGACAACAACATTTGATCGAGTACCTCAACCATGTGCAACATGCCACATAAAACATATAAAAACCATTTGACAATATTTTGTACACAATTATCAATTGGTCCAAAAATCAACATGCTAAAGAAGTTAATCCATAGTATTAAAACATTTTTGCAAAATTTTATGATCGTGTGACACCAGCACATGGGGTTTATAGATTGAAGTGGGTTGCATTGAAATTTATAATGCTCCAAACCATAACTTTGGGTTTTAAAGATTGTCAACAATCTTTGCAAAATTTGCATGATTGTTGAAAACAAAAAAATAGGTCATGTACCAACAATCAAATATACATTGAAAAAACTTGGGTACTTGTGTTCTACAAATGTAGTTTCAAACACACAATTGAGGATATTTACATTCAAAATTCAACCATTGGTGTTGCACACAATGATGTGGTTCCACCACATAATTGTCCTTTCGATTGGAAACTATATATGTACAATAGTTGGGCCAATAATGTGTTGCACATGTAACTTTCATTCAAAATTTACCAAGAATGGTATGCAATAATCAATCATCTATCTCTAATAGCCAATGGTTACCATTTCCTTGTGAGCTAACATTACCATTATAAACAAATTATCATCAACCTTTTCATCATCTTCACTACTAGGAATCAATGTTTCTTGATATTCATCATAATCTTGGTCATCTCCTTCTAAAGTTAGGTCCTTTTCATCTTGTATAAACATTCTCTATATTTCAAGCTTGTTAATAAAAGTCCCCCAAAACATGGTCCAAGTAAATACACACACTCAAAGTTTAAAAATACAATCATTGAGCTTCATCATGGCCCTCAATGGCATTGATAGAATTTGGTCATTGCCTTTCATTAGTAGAAACAATATTTTCAATGGCATCAGGTTATGCAATGTTTATCTTATGAACTATTGGATCAATCTCCATACTCAAATCCCCAACCACTTGTTAAGACCTAACATTTTTGTGTAAAATAACCTTTCATCCAAGAACTTGTGTGGAATCTAAGAAGAAAACTTGTTCAACCTATGAAAGGAAAACAAAAGGTTTTTCCTTGTGGTGAAAGTAATCGCCTGAAGTGCACCAAAATGAAACCGAATTCATCTTTTTATGGCAACATTGGCACCACATTTCTTTACTTACAACCTGAAAGCACAATAACATGGCAATTTTTGTTGATCCATAATCTAATTTTAATGTTTTTTTACATTCATTTATGTAGCACACTAATTTAGGTTATGGGTTATGGTTATCTTTTATAGCAAATGGAGTGTGTTCAAATCCCCCCATCACCCCATAATCATAAGTTACTATGCTACTTCAACTCATCTATGTAACAATCCTATGGTGATTCCAGTAGGTTGCCATGCTTTTATAAAACCTTACCATTAATGTTGGTCAGATTGACATGTCCAATGGTTCAACTTCATTTTCAACTTAAGGAACCCCAACATAACTAACCATGGCATTTCATACATTATTACAAAAATGGTGTTTTATGTTGTCTTTTATAACTAAATTTTAATCAAAAGTTGACCCCAAACAAGATGATATATACATAGTAAAAAAGATTAAGTTGTTTAGGACAATCACATGGTAGTAACTTAGTCATGTGGGCGTTGATAGAGAGCCTAGTAACGTCCACATGGCATGTTTATTTTGACTAAAAAACTAATAACTATCAATTGACATGGCTTGTTTAATTTGACTAAAAACTAACATACATGTTAGTTGATGACAACGTGCCATAAATATTATGTAAGTCAAATATTTATATTTAAAATTTCTTTATTAATAATTTAATTTTCATAGGGATGTAAAATGTAAGCCTAGGAACTAGAGGTAAAAGCCCCCCTAGGCATGTGGGCCACTTGTAGACCTCCCATATGCATGTAGACCACTTGTAGGTCTTAAGGCATGACCATGGTGTCACAAGAGGGAATTGAACCCTCCATGATGACAAGCCAAGGCATTAACCATTTAACCACCACTTCACATGATGATTCATAATGTGAGAACAAAAGTATAAATTTAATTTAAATGCATTAATCTTAAGCTAAAATTGACTAAATTTTGCTAGATGTTATTATTTAGATTGAATTCGGTTGAACTTGAATACTTAATCTAGTTTAACTTGGTTAAACTAGGGTATTTTAGTGAAGATGGGTAAAAATGGTTGAACTTGGTTAAACTTGAGCATTTTAGCTAAACATGGTTAATTTTGCCTAAACTTGGTTCAATTTAGTTTAAATTGGTTCAAATAACTAAATTTAGTTTAATTTGACCAAATTAATGTAAATTTGTTCAAATTGCCTAAATTAAGGTAAATTGGCTAAACTTAGTTTAATTTGGCTGAATTAAGGTAAATGGTTAAACTTGGTTAAATTAGGGTAAATTTGGCTTAATTTGTTTAAACCAAGGTAAATTGGTTAAATTTCATTAAACTTTGTTAAACTTGAATAAATTGGTTAAATTAGGTTTGAATTGGTTAAAATAAAGTAAATTGGCTAAATTTTGTTAAATTTGGCGAAACTTAAATATTTTAGTCAAACTTGGTTTAACTTGACTAAAATAAATAATTAAAAAAATTTTGGTTTAATTTGATTTACTTGGCTAAACTAGGGTAAATTGGCTAACTTGATTTAATTTGGCTAAATTAAAATAATTTGGTTAAATTTGGTTAAACTATAATAAATTGATTAAATTAAAAAACTTTATTTAAGCTTGATTAAAATTGGATAATTTTTGCTTAATTTGGATAATCTTAGTGAAAATATAAACCTTAATCCAAGTTTAGCAAATTTTATCCAAGTTTAACCAATTTAGTTAAAATATTTCAATTTAACATAGTTTAACCAAATTTAAGTAAGATATTATAATTTAGCCAATTTTAGACAATTATACCAAGTTTAGCCAATTTAAAATTAAATACTATAATTTAGCCAATTTTAACCAAGTTAAACTAATAAAAACCAAAACAAACCAAGTTGAATCAAGTTTAAATAGCCAAGTTTAGCCTAAGATTAGTTGAAATTTAATTTAAACTACCTACCCATTATGTATGTACTATGTACTTATTTATTACCTACCTACATACGTATTTACCTAGACCTACCTACCTATAAATATTATTTACCTACTTATTTACCTACCTACCTACTTAATATGCCACATCATTTATGGCATGATTGAAATTAGCCACATCAAAATGAACATTAACATTATGTTGGCATGCAACAAGCCACATCACTTATGGTGCATCATTGAAATTACTCACATTAAAGTAAATAACAACATCACATTGGCATGTAGCAAGCCACATAATTTATGGCATAACTGAAACTAATCACATTTTTAGTAGGCACTTACACCACATTAGCACAGTTACGTCCACATGTAAGTGAAATTGTTTCATTTTATTTAAATTATTAGTCGACTTAATCAAATTAGACATGCATACTTTGAAAGGGGGGAGAAAGGAATTTAAAAAATCTCTTATAGTCACTTCAAACTAATAAACTTTGTAACTTAATCATTGTAATCAAAATATTAGTAATGAAAAACACATTATTTTGTAGCAGTGATAATTAATTTGGGAAGGGAATCCCTCGACACCATCAATGTTGTTTGCCTTTACCAACTTGTATTCCCTACAACACATATAGGAGAATCAATGACTTATTATCCAACAAACAATCATACCCACTTGAAAACCCATCCTAAAACCATTATCCAAATAATCAACAAGGCCTTATAAAGTAAAAATTAATATTAGTGGCATGTTGACAAAAAAATAATAAAAATACATTACAACCATGCAAATAATGTCTTGTAGTTTTCACAAACATATAAGTGTGCATCATCTTGCAATTGCATTGTTAATTGTCATGGTTTGGGAAACCTTTCAAAAACCTCTTTGGTCACCTTTTTTTTTCATTAACATCCCAAGCACACCTTTTGGTTGCCCCAAACCTCTACATATATTATGTACATGGCCCAAGGCCTCATAAAAATATAGTTTTCTATCATGCTAAGTAATGGCTCGCACATATCTCAAACATAGCCTTTCAAGTACTTCAATGCACATTCAATTGGGTACATCCAAGGAGCACTAATAGGTCCACAAATGTCCAATTTTTCAATTAGATGGACCACCAAGTGTGTCATTACATCAAAAAACCTAGGAGGAAATACCTTTTCCAAAAGGCATAATGAATAGATAGTTCCAACATTCAAAATATCGTAAGTTGTCGAGTCATAAACATTCATGCAAATAGTTTTGAAAATTTTACAAGTTTGCATGATGGGAACTAGTAGTTCTTTAATCATCTAATGTTGTATGCACAATGGTAAAATATGTTGAAATAAAACATGGTAGTCAATGTGATTTCATTCCTCATAACATACCTTTCACAATGTGTTTTTCAAGCCCAAGGCACACCCAATTGGTAATTTCAAGTTTGCCATGGTGTCCGAGATGACTAATTGTTTTTCAATATGCATCACTTTGCAAGGGGTTGTTGGCATTATAGTTTCACCAACCTTTGTATGGTAAAGCTTCAACCACAAAAAATCATAAACACCTAAATCTTCAAGAACTTGTTGCATTTTTTTGGTGTCTTTCTTACTTAGAATTGTCTTCTTTACATTGATTGCAAAAAAAATCTCACAATGCATCACATCAAACATGTGTTGTATGAGTAAATCCTAAGAATTAGACACAACAACATATTGCATCAATGTTATAGGGCTAAACCTCATGAATAAATGCATAATGAAGTTTTTCTTTTGATAGAAAAAATTAAAAATCACAAAAAAATTCATATCTACAATGAAGGTCCTTTTGAAAGTAATAAAAAAATCACAACAAACTTCAGATCCAGAAAGAGGCTCCTCTTGAAAGTAAAACACAAAAATCATAACAAATTGCAAATGCGTAATGAAATTCTTATGGGAATAATAAGAAAAAAGTATAGTAGACCTTTCAATATGGTAGGTCAAATAAAATGTTTATTCACTTCACCCTTGGTTTTGCACATAATTTGTCTTATTCTTTTCCACTACTTAACTTCTAGGTCTCATAAGATTTTGCATGTTTCAAGAGCTCAACTCCACTCATCACACATGGCTAAAGATTTGACGTCTTTCATTCCTCCCATTACATTCTTGTGCATTTGATTAAAATGGGTAGTTAGTTTGTAGCACCTTTGATGGGAATTGGATACCATTTCTTTCAATTTTGGGGAATGACAACAATATGTGTTTGGGCTATCGGCAAGGCATCTTCTATAACCTTTTATGACTTGGCTAGACAATAATCCATATATAGGCATCTTTGTGTTCCTTAATGGATCTTGTCACATCCCGAGGATGAACCCCCCTCCAAAGTTGTAACAAATCCTAAAAATAGAAAATTTGTACATGCAAATCAATTTTTTTTTTTGTAGGAGCCAATATTAAAAATGACAACAAATAAGCAAATTCAAGCATTTGCACGTAATGTAGTTGGTCATCGATGACATATAATTGCATCAAAAAATGTTTCAATAACTTTTCACTTGGACATTATATCAAGAGTTTATTCATCCCATACCCAAATTCAAACACAAAATCTAAGTTCACTTCATACTAATTACATTTAATTCCAATGAACTTACCCATGGAAGGTCCTAATAAACTTATGTCAAATATAATTTTGGGCACAAAGGTTTTTAAGTTGGAAAGATTGATGACAAAACTAACTTAATAAAGTTTGAATAGATTTGGAACAATTTTAAGGAGTGATGAAATGAAGGGGTTTTTGGCAATCCAACTCATAAACAATTGCAATGGCATTGGGCCAAAAACAAGTATGGACGAAGGCATTGAAATATTGCTATTCATGACCAAGAAAATGAAAAAAAAACTAGGGCAAACAAGCTAGCCAATTATTGCATTTAAGAACCTAACCCATTACAAAATTGAAGGATCTTGTCCTATACCTATAAGTTGCATAAAGTTAAATTGCATTTGTGGGTGATAAGATGTTGCACCTCTTTCCCAAACATAAGATCTCCTTTTGTGTATATATATATATATATATATATATATATGGCAATTTCATTATGCTTTTTCATTTTTGGCAACAAAAACCTTCCAAAATCACTTCTTTTAAAATTTTGTAATTTTATATCAGTTTTTGGCTACATTTCACTAATAAAAAAAGGGCTGATCCAAAGAGATGAAACATTTGTTTTAAATTACCTAATGAAATCATGGGTAGATGTTCACTTTGGTGATTTTTAAGTTGATGAAAATGAATTAAAATCCCACATTTGAACTCCTATTCTATTGGTTTTGATGTTGTCTTGTTAAGCATAGGTACAAGTTCAATTCCATATCTAGTCAATCTTGTTCATTAGTTATTGCCTTTACACGGGTCCTCTTTACATTTCATTCAAACTTGAAGAATATTTTTGACAAGTATGGGTTCACACTTGAAAGTTTTTTTGGGTGGGGTATATATTCACCCCTAGGGTGTATATGTTTATTGGTTTATGTTGAAGTAAAAATGTTATTTAATCGTCCAATAACATATTGTTGGATTAAATGTCATTTAAAAATATCTTTCAAAATTTTATATCACATTAAAAACATTCATAAGTAGTTCCATCATAATTACTAATTCCTATTGACTAATCATCTTTTTATGGGATTATGTTGGAATTTTAAACTAAATACATGATATTATATATATATATATATATATATATATGGACATTGTTACTCCCAAATCCATGCATCTAATTATATTCTTATTTCCATCCATATTTTTCTTTTTCTTTTTATGTTCATATTTTCTCCTATTGGGTCAAACATGGTCTTCAAGCTCATTAATGTGCCTTAATCGCATAGTTGTAAATATCATGACTTGACCCAATCACATAGTTATCATGATGATTAAACATTGCTAATTGTGCAAATCTAATGCAACATGATTAAAACTTAGTCATAGTTACATGAATGTCCTAGTCTTAAAATGTCACATTTTGGCATAATGACCTAAAACAATGTTTATTTAAAAATATATACAAATTTATAAATGCAAGAATTGAAAAATGAAGAAAACACAAGTGTAAGATCATGGTTTTTGTTTGCATTTTGTCCAAGGCGGATGGTTATCAAATGCTTGTGATGGGAATGAAGGGGGCATTTTTTGTTTGGAGCTAGTGAATCCAATTAAATACACAAAAGAAAAATGGGTTTAAAAAGTGGCTACATTAAATGGTATGTGTTCACAACCTTGTGGTAAGAACCCAAAAAAGTTTGGGTTAATTTAGTCATGATTTTCTAGATGCATATGTGTATGGGGCTATCTAATGGCACGTAAGGTAAAATAGGTGGCAAATGATGCTTCAACATGAAATCTTTTCTATTTCTTGATGTATTTGAAATTTGTAACAAACTTTACCATCACTTTTCATGTGGGGGTTTTATTAAAGTTGAAAAATAAAAATAAAAAATCTAAATGAAATTTTATTTTAAGGATTATATGATTAATGATGGCAATCAATTGCAATTGATGTGGAGTCACAAATGAGGGTTTTGAGGTGGAAGTATATGGCTATTGATAGTGAGGCAAGTTGCAAATGATGGCAATAATTGTAGAATGTTGATATTGATGATGGGCAAAATGTAAACAAATCTAGACCATCAAATTAAGGTTAATACTTGAAATTTGATATGCTCAAAAGGTGTAATCACATTAATTTATGATGTTTTAGTGTCAAAATTTGTATTAATATTGCAATTCATTCAAAAAATTTCATGACAATGTTTTTAATATATTATGGAAATGTTAAAATGTGTGGTATGACTTGGAATGAATTTAATGAGGATAGACTATTCAAAAGCATTCATTAAATATTGTAACTACTATTTTAAAACATTATAAAACATTTTTTTAAGAGATTTTTTTAACACAACATATTTTGGGGGAGGTTTTGTAAACATATATTTCCATAATAGTATATTGTAGTGGGTTTTTTTTTTAATGAAATTTAACTTTTAAATTTTAAATAAAAATATTCTAAAAACATTTCAAGATAATCAATTGTTTAAAATATGAACTTGGCTCATATTAACATCTTTGGACCTCAAAATCTTTTAAGCCTTTCACTTGCGAAACTAGTTTTTTTGTTGCCAAGTGACAAGTTTTTGTCACAGAAGGAAAATGTTGCTAATGACGTAAAAGTTATACCAATGTTTTTGCAGTTTTGGGTTCAGTTAGTAAAAACCCAATGGAAATTGGGTTTAATTTTGGATTTGATTCATGAATCAAAATTAGGATCGGGTTTTTAATTGGACGCAATTTTGGAACCAAAATTGAAACCAAAACCAATATTTGAACAAAATTTGGAATTAAAAGTATAATTGTTGAGAGTATAAAGTTTTGGGGGAAAAGGTTTATAATCAAGGACTAATTGATAGTAATGATGTTTTTGACAATATTATGATATAGCCAAAATGGTGATGGCCCATAAGAAGATTTAACCAATTTTGGCTACAAAGTAAATATAAAATAAATCTTTTTTAGCACCTTTTTATATTTATGGTTACATACTTGAACCATGCATAAAAATCTATTGAACTTTCTTAAAATTTGGCCATTGATATATATTTTAAAACTTGATTTTAACACTTTTAGTTTTAATATGATTTTTTGATTATATATAGCCAACAAAAAAAAGACTAACCGATAGTTAATTAAAAGCTTTAGACCAAGTTTCTTAGAACTTGATTGCAATGAAATTTGATTATCAGAATTAAAATTAAAATTAAAACTTCAATTATTATTGCCCCGAGTTAATGGACATGCATGTGTAAATTTTGGGTGTATTCATCCAATTAATGGGTTGTTTTGAAATCTACCCATTTATTTGTTGGGTTTGTTCTCAAAATATGAATGTTGGGTAATTGATTGTATCATGTTTCTATATCATTTTATTTTTTTGGGTCATCATTTACCTTTTTCTATGACAAGGTTTCATATCACTATGAATTGTTTTTATGACTAATTTTTAAAATAAAATTTGTCTGATAAACATACAAATAATTAGCTTCAATTCTTTTAAGTCTTATTAAAATGAGGTTTTAAAAAAAAATTTGAAATATTATGCAAGAATTGATTAAAATAAAAAATTTATTATAAAATTAATTTTTGAAATATAAATGTTTAAAATTGATTTGATTTGATTTTTAAAAGTGGTACCAAAATACCATCTTGTTTATAAAGATTATGTGTTTTTCCACAAGGATAATAAATATTTCCAAGCAATATATTTATTTTGACACGATTACCGATTCCCTTTTTTTTTATCTTAACTAGTCCAATCACTCGACTATTAATAATTGAAATAATCTTGGTACCTATTCGAATGATACTATTATTTTCTACTAAAATGGAGGAAGAAGATTCATGTAAAATATGTATTTCCTCAAGAAGAAAAAATAAATTATCTCCGTCGATTATTTCATATTTTGATTTATAATTCTTTGTTTTCCGATCCTCGGAATTTTTTTTTCTTAATTAAATGAAATTTAATATTACCAATAAGGTTTCAATAAGGTTTTGATGAAGATTTAATAACAAAAATCATAATGAAATTAATTTTAATTGATTAAACTTTTTGTATTGTTGTTGTCTTTTATGTTATAAAAATTTATTATTCCCCTTAGATAATAGACATGCATGGATGATTTTAGGTTTTACCAAACATGTACAGGGCTAACACAATTTCTTTTTTCCTAAGAACATATCCAAACCTAGACCTAGATCGAAGGTTCCATTTTTTGTGAACAAGAACCATTTTTTAAAGAATTGGAATTGGAGGTTCTTTATAAAAATAAAAAATTTCCCACCACCATTGGTTTATACTAGTGTTGGGACATTATCAAGTGTTTTTAAGACTGGTGAAATCCATGTTTCAAAAGAGTTTACAAGTCCCACTTCAATTTTCTAATTTATTTTTAAATTATTTCTCAAGATACCCATGCAAGGTTTCAAGAATTTGAAAAAATATTTTCACCCATGTTTCAAAATGTTGGGTCTCACACATTTAAGAACCATTGATATTCAAAAGGCAATTTTCACAAATGAGCATTAAGGGGATGAAACTCAAAAAATCATCAATTTTGTGGTAAATTGAGTTTCATCCAGTCTTTATTTCCTATGCACCTCCACATATTTTCATTGTTCCTACTTGTACAACTATTATAATTACTTTCCAACCTTGTGCATTAAATGTTAAATTTTAGCATTTCATGTCGAGATTTAATAAAATTTGCTTACTTTTGTGAATATGACTAAAAGAAGCAATAAGGGGTGAAAAAAGCCTTTTTTTTCATTTTTCTTGAACACCTCCACTACTACTACATATATTTTCATTATTCCTACTTGTACAACTACTATAATTATTCTCGAACCTTGTGCATTAAATGAAAAATTGTAGCATTTCATATTGAGATTTAATAAAATTTCCTTGCTTTTGATAATACAATTGAAAAAGGCAATAAGGGGTGAAAGAAACTTTTTGTTTCCTTTTTCTTGAACACCTCCACTATTGCTACATATGTTTTCATTGTTCCTACTTATACAACTACTATAATTACTCCTAAACCTTATGCATTAAATGCTAATTTATAGCATTTCATATTGAAATTTAATAAAATTTCCTTACTTTTATTAATACCACTAAAAGAGGCAATAAGGGGTGAAAGGGTTTTTTTTTTTCATTTTTCTTAATTGCTTCCATTGTTGCTACACATATTTTCACTACTCTTATTTGTACAACTATTATAATAATTCTCGAACCTTGTGGACTAAATGTTGAGTTTCAACATTTCATATTGAGATTTAATAAAGTTTCATTAAAGTGACGATTGAATGTAATAAAATAAAGTAGTAGCAATTTTAAAAACTTTGACCCTACTACTTTTAAATTCCTTAATAAGGTTTTTTTTTTTTTAAAGGACAAGTTTTAAATGACTAGTTTTCAATCAAGAAATAACTAATGAATATGATTCAAATAAGGCATGACTTTGAATAATACCCTAAGGGAATCAACTTGAAACTTGACTTGAAACCCTACCCAATTGTAATCATTTTTCCATAGTTGCCCAACATTGATTTATACATAATTCTATTGAAATTTGTCTCTTATTACATTTTCAAAACTTTTGCCGGTTATGTTTTTCCCAAGATCTTATCCTACCTTTTTGAAGATTATGTTATTGGATACTATTATCTTTAATGGACCCATGAACTTTTGACAATGTGATTTAAGGAGAGATGGAAGATATTGCAAAGTTAATTTGGTCCCATATTTGAAGGAATGTTCACTAGGTGTTTAGTGTGATTTGAATTAAGTTTTTGCTTTGGAACTTCATACAATTTTTAATGTTGATTAATGGTTTTTTGGAAAATTTTCAAACCATAATGACCCCCAAAAAATGAATGTTATTTTTTTGGGAAAAATGGATTAATCACTATTTTTAAAAAATGAAAATCACATGTCACCATATTTAGACAATGAATGTCCATTGGTCATTAGAATTAAACAAGATTCTTAAAATAACTACTTTATTATATGATCTTTAGCCAAATTTGGTTCATTATTCTTATCCATCAACTTGACAAAATTGGAGAATAAAACCTTTGATGCTTAAGGTTTGCTAGTCTGAATTTTCCATAAGGGATGTAACCATTCATGGCAAAGATGATCCACATGTTCCAATGGATCATTCCCCCGACTTGTGTAAAATTATCATATTTTGAGGAATTAAAAAAAGGTTGAAATCACCATATTTATACTATAGGTTCATGCATATTTAAACCATAGGTTCTTGCATGTCACTAACATATTATATTAGGGGTTTTTAAAAAAATGGCTAAATCTTCTTATGGACTTTTGCTAATCCATCTATCTCACAAAATTCAACAAGTGGTGTTGTGCAATGTGGCCCCATTTTTTTTTGGGGGTGTTTTTTCAGCAACATTTTTTTATTAACAAAAAATTGCCAAAAAATGAAAAAAAAATTGATGAGCAAACATTGAAAGAAAAAATACATTGAAAACATAGCATCGCCATATTTAATTAGGTCCATCGAACTGCATCGCCATAATGCAACCTACATGTACATTGCCTACTTTAACTAGGTTTTACGTTAGCCCATGGTTGGTTTACACCATTTGATTTAGGACAATCATCAATCGATTCCATGAATGGTGGATTTTTTGCGAACAATAATATATTCGAAACTATTTTTCCATTACTTTTGTTGATCATGGAGCAACAATGACCACTTCTTGTTGCATGATTATGGCATGACCATTGTCACTTCTAGCATTGAGTGCTAAAACATGAAGAACATCAAAGAAGGATTGGATGATTTATGATACATGGAGTTGTGGGCATGCATTTTTCATCATCAAATTCAATAGTTTGTGATTGTTGTCGAAACGTTAAGTGCAAGACCTATTGCCCAACCTCAACTTTGAAGTTACATTTCTTGAATTTTCCAATCTGAAAGTTCTAAACTTCTAAAACCAAATGTGTGTTTGAAGTTAGGTTTAGAGTTTATGTTGTACATTGTTGTGCAAACAAGGTAAGGGAAATGTAAAATTCATAATGTTTTTTTTTTCCCCAAGTTTGATCGAAATCCTGACGACCTATCTCCGTTGGTGATCCTGCTTGGATTTCCAATAAAACCTTTTTTTGAAACTAATTCAAATGGAAGTAAGGTTGAATCAAACTGAATCGAAGTTGTAGCAATCTTGTTGTGCTATTAAGGTGCTTGAATGGTTTGTTCATTTTCAGATGAAAGCATAGTGCGTCGTACCAAAATGGAAATCACAAACATTATTTTTTCAAGAAATGAAATTTAATATAATGTTACATGATAATTGGATTGAATATTTTACAGTTTGGACTCAAATATGTATGGTAGTTTATATATGTAGTGAAATGTACAAAAACAATTTGCAATTAGAATCGGTTGCAACATGTTTTTGGACTTTTAAAACAATAGATGTGTCATGTAACAAATTACGTGGATTTTTTCACTAAAAATAAATTATTTCATAAATTTCAATCATATGAGTTGATCAAAAATATTATATATGACATGTGGAAACCAAAATTTAGGGGGAAAAAAAATTATTTTCTTTTATTTTCATGTGCACTTTGAATTGAGATATCTTTAAAAGTCCATAATGGACATAAAAATGAAGAAATGGAAAAAAATATCTAGGAACAATATGTTTGTATTGTGAACATGAAGAATGGTGTGAAATTAATAATCACATTCAATAAGGCCCAAGGCATGATGAACATCTAACAATTTTCCTATTTTGACAAATAATTATGATTTGAAAAATAAATGAATAAATGAAATGTAAAAAAAGTTCATATTGATATTAACCATTATAGTGGACTTATTATATAGAAAGGAAATAAGCTTAGACCAAGGTGATTAAAACATTTAAGAAAAAAATATGAACTTTTAAAGATGAATATAACTAAAATGTTGGAATTGTGAGAGGGTTAACAAAGGGATTGAAAAAATTGTGTACTCTTGTGTGGGTTTTGCATGTGCCACTTTTGGTCCATGCATGGCTTTCACCCTTTCGTTCTTCTTATTGCACTTGAAGTGTTTAAAGGAAATGAATTTGAATTGCCACCAAAAAAACTGAAAAAAATTATGATGTTTTTCACAAATGTAGATAAATTTGAACTAAATAATTCTTATGGGCAAAAATGTTTGAGAGTGATTATGGGGAAGTTAACCATGTGAAATGCATTTTGTGTTCGGTTGTGAAGGGGAAGGACATCATTTTGAGTCCAAAATCTAACACACTTGATAAACATGTAGGAAAAACAAAAACAATGTGGACATGTCACACTTTGGCAAAAAGGAAGGTGGATTTTATGTGAATAAGAAAGTCACACGAAGAATGACTTAGTAATATATTCTCAATGAAGTCACATTTCCCTTGATGAACAAGTGATTCAACGGGGCTAGAAAGGGCAAAGAAGTAGAAAGAGAATGCAATTTGCCACAATTATACGTCTATTACAATAGGGTCAACCTATGTTGGAGTATGAGGCTATGAAATTATTGTTTTCTTTTTTAACATTTCCTTGAACCCTAGGAATCATTGGAATGATTTAGTAGTTGGGTAATGGCTAAATGTTTAAACATGTAAATGTTAAAAAAATGCAAGAGGTTGTTGCAAGTTTGAAGTACCTTGCTTTTTCCTATGATGAAGTCAACACAATTGATAACTAATTGTGAGTTTCAATCCATTTTTATGTTGTCCAAGATTGGTGTGGCTTACTTGTGTTAAATTTTTTATAACAGGTCAATGAAGGGGTTTTAATAATCTAACAAAGGTTATTATTGATGTTTTGAAAAAACATGTGAATGTTTCTAAAACAAATATTGTTATGAAGTTGATGTCATTTAGTGCTAATAGTGTGAATGTTTTCTAGGGGATGAAAAATTGTGTGATTCACTAATTATAAAATACATTTGTTCCCCACTTGGAAGGCATTCATTGCATGGCACACACACAAATTTAGTAGTGCAAATTTTGTTTCGAGACTCTATTTTGTTTCCAAATATTGTGAAACACATAGAAGATTTATTTTGATCACTTAATTATTTCTTTTTTCATAGCCCAAAAAGGCACTTTGAGTTTCTAAAACTTATAAATTTAATGAAGGTGAAAGGGAGCAAGATTTTGCATAATGTAAAAACTTGTTGAATTAACATGCTCAATCCAACAAAATAGGTAATGTCCATGTACATGCCATTAATTGCAAAAATGGTAGAAGACATTCCCTCTTTCATGGTTGATAGGGTGAATTTTGAACTCTTTTGTGATATGAATTTGTTCATTTCCCTTTCCTATTTGATTCCTTTGTTAGAAACAATCCATGTATCAATCAAATTCAAGCAAAAGTGAAATGTATTTGTTTGTGATTATGTGGTAGTCCTCAAAATTTGCAAAGGATGATAACTTTATTTTCCATATTTGAATCTTGCCACAAAATATACGTTTGATGTTTTCAAATAATTCTAAAATTTAGTTGATTGTGGTTGTAACATAGTGCATTTGAAGTGGAAACCAAGTTTGTTGAATCTCGACACCTTAAGTGTTAATATATATTTTTTGATTTTGCCAATTTTAGTTTTTGGGCTACATGTTTAAATGCCCATGGCCAAAAAATGCAAGTGTCTTGAAAGACCTTCAACAATATTGTGGATGATGCAAAACATCTTGTTTAGGTTTTTAATTTCAACCATGTATTTGCCATGTTCTGTGTTGTCATGCTATTTGTTATAATGTGCTACCATGTGTTGCCATGTTGCTTTGGCCACCAAAAGTACATTTAAAACTTTTCTTTTTTTTGTTTTGAAGGTTTGCAGACTTGTTAAAAATGTCTTTCATTTGTGCAATGTGCATTGTATATGTATTCATGATTCATGAGTGATACATGTTGTAATTGCAACAAAATCATTCACCCCATAACTAACTTCAAGGTTTCCAACATCTCATATCATGGATGTTTATGGGCATTTGTTATCCACATTATTAGTTGCAAGTTGATGCATAAGAGAACTTCAATCGACATCTTGAGTTGATCGAAACCCATTATTACACTAAATGGCGGTTGGAACCTATCATTGTGTAAAACCTAAAGTTTATCATGATTTAAATAAATCCTATCAAAGTATTGCAATATTCATAACCTCAAATGGTTTTAATAAAAATTATATACCAAGTCCATCACAATTAGAAATTTGTGAATTAAAGTAGACAAAACCAACATTGTTAATGCACACATCACAAACTTATCAAATTTCATAGGTTCATAGAAAAATCACATGAATTTCATGTTATGGTTAATATGAATGATATTTGTGCATATTTATTTAATATTTTAAATATTCAAATGAACGAGACATTGTTTTTGAATGCCATACATGAATATTCATATTTCATACGCAAAAGTTGTATAATTTTATTGAAAATTACATCACGATAATTCTACAAATTTAATTAAAATGTAAATCATACATATTTCAAATCCAAACATTATCAATAAAAAAGACATATAATTTATATAAGAGTAATATGTATATTTTTTGTGTCATTTTTACATTTTGAAGCCCACGAATTTTGCACATACATATTGCTTTATTATTTTCGCACAGATTTGATTAAAATTTAATGATATTGTAAGTTTGTGATGTTTAAGTTCAATTTCCTTAGTATCGCCAAGATCAGTTTTGAAAAACACAACCCAACATGACAATTACAAAATCCACCATACATATACATCTAAGCATTTAATATTGGTATATTTGTGTTTAAGGTTTTTAAAAACACATAGGATTGTAGAATGTCTTACAAAAAACTTGAAAATATTATACAAAGGAAGCATGACATTTTTAAGCTCACATTTGAAGTGGTGGAATTTATTTTTACAAATCTATTGGCTAAGATTGTAAATGAGATTAAAAAATGGAGCCAATAAAAAAAACATCATGGGCTACCATAAGTGTGACAAGTGTAATTATTAAAAAATAAATCAATTATTGTTTAATAATAAACATGTATGGAATTAACAAATGTTAATTGTGGTTAGAAAAAATTAATTATTCCTCATTCTATAATGAATAGTTTAATCAAGTCTTGTTTCAAATTTCTTTTTCTCTCTTTGTTTTATTTCAATATTTGGGTTCCCAATTCACCTACTATAGGAAAGAAGTTTCATAATTTTGTTGGAAAACACAATATCACAACTAACCCTTTTTTTTTAAAAGTAAACATTATTTCATGTTCTTTATAGTATAAAAAATATAGATTGGGTGATTTTGTGTTTAAAGTCTTTTGTGATTAGTGTATTTACAAGTCAAGAAACCAACATAAGCCATGAATTTCCACCCTTGTAATCTTTCAATCTAACAAATATAAATACAAAGCAAATTAAGCTTACCATTTTTTGAGAAGCTGACATACATACGTTAGGAAGGAATCCCTAAACATAATTGCTCAATAAAAAAAAGTTGGTCTTAGAAGATCATTCTAGTTTCTTGGAAATGTGGAAAGTTGTTATAATTTACCTAACTTCTGGATACCCCACAAGCAAGGCAATAAGCTTTTAGAATAATCTTTTTGGAAAAAAATTCACCACATTTCAACACAATTTTTAAAATTTTGAAACAATTATTTGCAAGTTTTGTACAATTTAATTTTTTTATAAAGGTGTCATCAATTATTCTAAATATTTCTTGAGATAATCACTAATGACAATACATAAAAAAGCTGAAAAACAAACAAACAAACACTTCTTAAGATGAAATTATTTGCTAAATTTTTCCTTGACAAATAAAGAGAGGATTTGTAATAAAATGTTCATTTCAAAATTTTGGGATCAAAATTCTATGAAAATTCCAATGCTGAGTAATCAAAACTAGTATAGGAGGATTTTTTGGAATCCTTTGTATGCACCATTCCAAAGACAATTAAAAAAATTACTACTTCATTTTCAAGCCTAATTACTTCATTTCTTTTTTAATAACTGCTTGCTTTTCCTATGAACTTTCTTAATAACTATCTCCCACTTTTGCTAATAAATACCTCCATTTTATAAGTACCTCACTATTTTCCCCTATCCATTAACATGGATATGAAAAAGCAAATTAACATGTGTCTATTCATATCCATGAAATGTATATTAATTGAAATTAAATTTGATATTGACATACATATTGATGAAAACCATATGAAAACGTAAGAAACAATAAAATAGTTAATCGTCACTGGTAGTGCGCAGCAATGCAGAGCTCTAATTTGTACAAAAGAATTCATTGATCCCAAGGTAAAAGTATATTTAGGTCATGGTAACCTTCATGAACAGATATAACTAATGCGCACCTGGCCTTTAAGAAGGATATGCATTCATTTCCGGTCACTTGTCGGGATGCACTCCTTCGGACGTGTAGTGTTGGATATTGAATATCACAGAAGTTCCAGGTATGGTTCCAACAATATCAGCAACAATGCATGTTCGTATCCTGAAAAAGACAAGAACACCTGACAACACTAATCTGGACCAAAGTGAAAGACATTGGGTACACTGGAAGGCCAAAAGTTGAACCATGTTAAGAAAGCATTGTAAATCACAGATCTTAAAATTTGACAATCTGGAGCATTCTAACATGTTTGAGCCCAAAGTACTTACTCCATGGTTTCATTCTGGAGAGTCTTGTAATGAGCTGATTATTGCCAATTGTCTCAATTGCTTTTTCAAGAAACAGGACTTTTTCTAAACAAATACCAGAAGGGGAGTAGGCCTCTGAGAAATCACCAGGGTTTGCATATAAAGACTGCCAGGTTCAAGTCTCCACATTTCCAGAAGCTTGTGCCAGCTGAACTTCCTGCATGACCTATTAGTAGGAGGCCATTTAGGTCTCCAGTACTTCTTTCTCTCCTTATGAATGTGCCTTCATGTAGTTCGTCTCACTAATGAGGACAATTTCAATGAGAACACAAGCAACTTACATAGGATTACATTCTGAATATAAAAGGAATACCTTAGGGTGAACATCCATGTGATTCAACAAAAACTGGTCATGTGATCATTGGTACAGCCAAAGATTCCGATCACAGAGAGACTGGTGAAATGCAAGAAATAACTTGTGGTTGAAAGGTTCTTGAGTTGCTTGCCTCTTGCCCACAACCCACCTTCTCTGTAAAAGTTTCAGACATAGTTTGGAGTGGTTACGTTGGGTGACACTAGCTGAATTCAAACATGTCTGGTGGATGCCAGCAGCAGAATTTAACAAAACCTGGTCACATAACAATAAGATATAGCCAAAGATTACATTGCCATCATTGCAACATTGATGAAGTGCAGGAACTTGATGTTGGTGGTGAGCATCTCCTGTCACCTGCCTCTTGCCCACACAGCCCCTTTCTATGTAGCAGTTTCAAGCACAATCACCTTGGACAGGTATCCAGACCTGCAATTCATCACTACTAGAGAAAGAGTTAAGAAACAGTTGTACAGCCACAATGTGACACCCAAATTTGTCAAAATGCATTACATAACAAACTGCAGTACAAGTCTTGGCAACAGATAGTGCAAATCAAGCTTGATATTGATGCAAGGTAACATTCCAAGATAACAGGGAGCAACTTCAAGAACAAGATTGTGGTGCATGCAACTCAAATATAAGTCAAGAAAACAAGACATAGTTAGACAGTCAGGGCTGATCTTCAAAAATTGGGACCTGCTTTCATCTGCTTATATGAATGCAAAGAAATTCATCAGAAGATGAATGCTGCTTCTTGGTGCTTTGAGAGCCTGATGACTGTCCTAGCATTATCACTCTCAGTAAAGCCTGTAACAAATTCAAGCCCTTTCTAGTTGAGGACTCTAAATAACACTAGAGAATTTTTGAAGAGTAACTGCCAAGCTTATTTACAAGGAAGAGCATAGGTACTCACAAAATTACACTGCAAAATGAGTCTTTGATACTGGAACAAGGTAAGGAAAGTCGAGAAAACTCCCATAGCAAGATATCCTTTTACACTATTTTTATACAAACACATTTGCCTAGACTCAGAGAGCAAGGAGCAAACAAACCCCTGCACCTACAGTTTGTAAGCGGAAGAACCCTCCAACAAAGCCTTCTTATAACAATCTCCAACATGACAATGTTGATCAGCAAACCCCGCACCTCTGGTTCATGAGCGGAAGAACAAACCTTCCAACAAAGCTTTCTTATAATCATCTCCCAACATGATAACGTTGATCAACAAACCCTACTGCACCTCCAGTTCGTTAGTGGAAGAACAAACCCTCCAACAAAGCCTTCTTATTATAATCATCTCCAACATGATGATGTTGATCAACAAACCCTACTACACCTCCGGTTTGTAAGCTGAAGAACAAAACCTCCAACGAAGCCTTCTTATAATGATCTCCAACGTGAAGATGTTGATCAACAAACCCAGCACGTAGGGTTCCTAAGCGGAAGAACCCTCCAACAAAACCTTCTTATAGTCTCCAACATGATGTTGCACCTGACATACAGCCGAACAGATTGTTCCTTTTGTTCATAAAACTAATTTGTTTTCCTCCCAAATTGTACGCTAACAATACCACACGATTTGCCTTCAAGAAGAGCTGAAAACAAACCACAGTAATAGTAAAGTGTGAAATCAGAAAAAACTTTTATAAATTTCCTAGAGATTTGGGGTTTTATATACGAACTCACCCGATCCGAGCCGTATGGATGACGGCCTCTGAAGTAGTTATAAACCCAGGAAACGGCAGAGACTGCGGCGACACCAAAAGCACCAGCTCCAAGCAAAGCAGAGACGGCGAAGAATGCGACGGTGGCGAGAGGGATCCAAACCGGGCTAAAGAAGATGACAACCGGCGTGGCCAAGAGCACAGTGATCGTGGTTCCAGTCAACGTGACACCTGCAAGCAGCAGCACAAACCCTACCGCTGACAGTAGGAACATCAGACCCAGAATCTGACGCGAGTTGGGCGGAGGATCTTTCCTCCTATGCGTTCTGCTACTGCCATGATGATGAGCAGCTCCTCCTCCGTGTGAACGATGATGATGCGACGACACTCCTGCTGGAGCCGCTGCTGCTTTCTTACGCGATTCCATCTCTCGTGCACACACACACCAACCTGCCCACACACACACGCACACAAAAGAGAAAACGAAAATTCCAACGCACTTTGCAAAACAATTTGGATTTCAACACACTCTGCAAAACAATAGCAACGCACTTTGCGAAACAAAAAATTCCGATACACTTTGCATGCAAAAACAAATTGCAACGCGCTTTGCGAAACAATTGCCACGCACTTTGCGAATCAATTTCAACGGACTTTGCCAAACACGCAGGTCAGGAAACGGGGAAAAATGGCAGGGACCCAATTCGATCCCCCGTTCGAACCCCTAATTCGACCACAGTTTTTTTTGAGTGGTGGTGCAGGCAACCTCCTTTTGACGTTTTAGACTTGACTTCTTTTTTCTTTTCTTTTCTTTTTATTCCCCTTAAAAATTAAATTAAAATGACATTATTTAGATATTTGATTTCTTTAATATGACAATAACCAGCAGTTCCGGTTTTTTGAGGACACAATAAGAATGCCAATTCCTGAAACTTCAAAGAACTCAGAGTTTTCATGTAAGAACTGGCCTAAACAAATAAATAAATAAATAAAATGGCGGTTAGAAAGAAAGGTGATTTAAAAATTTTATTTCTATTAAAATTCAAAAAATGGAGAACTAAGGTTCTAGACCAAAACAATTTTTTATTTTTTTTCACCTGGAGTTCCAGTTCTTTCAGAAACATCATCAAAGAACCGACGGTTTTCGGGTTTATGTTGATAACCGTCATTGGGTCCTCACTAAGTTGGTTATTGCTTCATAGAATATATTATCTATAATATCTAATTTAAAATCCTCTTGTAGTCTTTCATTATGTTGATCTACATTAATGATGCTGATAAATTATAGGTTATCATGATGCTTTGTGCTTATGAACATGGGGTAATTTAGTAGTTTCTTTTGTTTTCCCATGTGTTTTGCCATTGCCACAATTGCGTCATCATTACCACAAGCATTTTGAGGGAGTCTTTTGCACCTTTGTAGCACGTTGCATTTTTTGACATCGCATCTTGTGTAGCACAATACATGCAAGATCTTCTTTAGTGCACTTCTATAGCATCATGCGATACGCAAAGTTTTCATTGTTGCATCTTTTATAGTTGATTGCATCTTTGTAGTGCACCTTTGTAGTTCATTGCATGTGTAGACCTTTGTAGCACACATCAATCTTGTGTAACTAATATCTTGCTTTACAAGTGCACAAATTTCTCAGGAGTTATAAATGGAGTCTATGATACTATGCACAATTCAAGAAAATATTGAAATGATCAAGAAGAGGCAAAAGCAGAAGAAATGAAAGTGAAGGTCCTTCATGGCAATGTAGCACCAATTGGAGTCAAGAAGAGATACTTGCACTAATAAGTTGTAAACATAAAGAGCAAACATATCTAAAGAATCCTTTGATCCAAGAGTGAACATGGTTCCTACAACAAAAAATTGGAGCAAGATATTAAGGGACCTATAGTAAAAAACGTGCATGAAAACACCAAGGAGTAACAAAATATGTAAAGATAATGGAATTACATTAATGAAGACTACAAAAGGATTTTAGATTATCACAAAGGCACTAGGCTCAACGCATTATATTAGGACTTGATCATAGAAGAATGTGATAGATTTCATTGTTACAATGTTATCAATTCAAGATTTTCCAATGAAAGAGGAACATTACTGCTCCAATGCATGCACAAGGAGATGGAGTCTATGTATTGTAAAATGAAGATAAGCTGGAAAAACATTTTCCTACATAGTGGAATTGCCTTTTCATGCATGAGTTGTTGGGAAAATATTTTGTTCCTAAAGACATGTTCAAGATTTCAATCCGTTCGTTAATCTTTGAAATATTCCAAAAACTCTGATCAATTTGGACAATCATTCATAGTATTTTGAATTAAGTAATGTTCAACCTCCTAGAATCTTCAAATTTCACAACAACCATGAGAGGCAACAAACATTTTGTAACTGCACAATGGCAATTCTTGATAGTACTAGAATTCATAGTACTAGAATCAAGAGGAAATGTACATTGATTGTCATGCTAATTATTGAAGCCGCAAATAAGCACAACAAGATCATTATGGAAGTCATGAATTGAATCAATATAGTCCAATTGGACATTGATAATAATTACACGAAGTTTTAGGAAAATACATTTAAACAACATCTTAAATATTTAAAGGATAACTACATGATGATTTACAAAATGAACTAAAATATGATGAACATTTTATCAAACCTTAGCTTTGTGATTTGCCACATCATCATCAAAAGATCAAACACAATTGCCTCCTTTAATCAAAATTTTTGACTCTTCATATGATGATCAACCAATGTTGAATAGTCAAGATGCATTCAAAAAATATTTTTTGGTAATTCATTTGAAGATATATAAATGTTTCAATTTTAATCAGTTTGAAATTTAAACAATGAACTTGACAAAAAATCAATTCATCTTGTAATTCAATTGAAAAACTAATATTCATTTTCTATAAGCATGTTTATTCTACTTTGCTTTCTATTAGCTCTTGCATTAGATGTCATATTTTTTTGATGCAATCGCAAAATAAAGATTGGAAACAAATGTTGTAAGAATGAAACATAGTGTTGATGTGAAAAGAACGTCAATACATAGCTTGCAACATAAATAACATGAAGTTGTAAAAACGTGAAGACAACATGACATGAGAAAAGCCCCAAGTGTCAAAGTTTCAATGTAAGAGACACATAAAAAACTAAAATCTTGGTAGCACCAAAAAACCATGTAAGAATAGAAACAAAAAAATGATCAACATGGAGCTATGTGCAATCATGAAAATAGTGCAAGATGAAACAAGGCCACTTGTTGTGAAGCTACAATGGAAGAAACACACAATCGTAGAGACCATTGGAGTTATGTGAGGGAGATCAATGACGACAACGTGATAGGAAAGATAAGTGGTGAAGGAATTTTTTCTATTGTCATGACATGACATTTAACTTTCAATTGCGCATCATGAATGGAGTTGTTGTACTCACAATGAACATACCTATAAATTAAAAATGGAAAAGGTATGAATGGTGATAGGTCAAAAAAGTTACATGTACCTAAATTGTTAAAATCATGATTACCTCACCTTGTCATTAACCTAAAGCTTATCGCCACCCTTTCATTGCCATTTTATCAGCATGCATTATCTTAGGTCTAAACAAACCTTGATATATTTGTTTTAAGATGCCAACAAGAAGAGCTAGGCTAGGGAGGGGCTTAATTGCCCTTCTCAAAGAGCTAATAAATGAAACAAGACACTAAACACCCCACATTTAACTATATAAGAAAAAATTACATTATACAAATTACAAATGTTTTTACAAACTTGGGTGCTTGAAGTTGAAATTTGAAATGCATCTACAATGAACTCTTTTGTGATAAGGTTCATGGCATGCCCATGACCAAACATTTGAACAAACCCAACCTTACAAGTAGCCCCAATGTTCATTTTTCTTATTTTGTAATTGTGGCTATGGTGTCTTTTTCATATCTATATTTTGCTTCAAAATCCATATGTAAAACTTGTCCCTTTTGGCCAATTTTTTGCCTAAATAAACCAATGCGCATTACAATTGTAGCCCATGTTTATTTCAAGCTTATAAGAAATTCATTCAAATTTCCATTGAACTTCTTTTGTAATAAATCATTTTAAGCATTTAAAAGCGCATTAGTTCCTTAGTTTAATGACAAAATCCAATTTTAGTTCTTTTCACATATCCTTTTTTATAGAATACAATGTCAATTCCATCACAAATCCAAAATTTCAGTTTTGCAAGCTTCCATTGACCTTTCTTGTAACAAATCATTTCCAACGTTTAAGGTCACATAAGTTCCTTGCCTTGTTAATCATAATCCAATGTAGAATTTAGTCTTGCTTCTTAAATCCTTACCTACATAATAAGTTCCAATGTTAGTTCCATTTCCAACCTAGGATTTTTGTTTTTCTTGATTTTTCATTTTTAAATCTCATTATATTTGTGTTGTCATTTATAATAGGACTGCAAAAGAATTGGTGACTTGACCTCAATAATGGCACAAAACACTTAGCTTTTCAAATTATGGGATAATCCCACATGGTCCATTTTATTGATCCTTTAATTAACACATTTTCCAATTACTTGTGATGTCTTTGAAATAGTTATCACAATTGTGGAAATTGAATGCACTATTGCATGTGATTTGTTAGTCATCGAGTTGGAATGTAATTTTCAATATCATGAGTTGATGAATGATTATTGGTCACAACAAAATTGTGAATCCACTTTTGTAACTTGTTTGGACTTGATCAAACAACATTATTGTATACCCAAAAAACTTGTTACATCTTGTGCATGGGTTTTTAAGTCATTGTAAGGGGATATTTTGGATCTATAAACATTTCTTTTCAAGTTGACCATGAAAACTCAAATTCATAAGCCATGAAAAAACCTAACTCATGAAAATCCAATTAATAAACTATCGTTCACATCAACTTGCCATAAACAATTTATTGATTGTTCATTTTTTTGAATTCATGAAATTTGCTCAAATGGCCATTGTCCAAGTTGTTAGCAATGTGGAAGATGAAACAACCTTTTTCACCTTGACTTTTATGAAATGAAAGCTTTAGAATCGATTGGCAATGCATTTGAACATTGTTTTACGAATGTTTGTTCAAGACTTTTTCACTAAGGGCACTTTCCTTTTCTGAACTCCTATTTCACATTTTCCAAGGATGGAAACAAGGTCATAGTACAAGTGGATGCATGATTGTTGAAAATTGATGTAACTATAATTATTATTTTTTACACATTGTGGGTTGTAAATTATAGTCTTTTGTTATGTCATACCTTGTGCAAGTTTGTGCTTTAAATTTTCTTATGACATATGTAAACTTTCCAATGTATTTTGCACATGGCAAAGTATGTTTTTACAAGCTACAATTTTTGTTTTCATAATATCACATGTGTATTAGGTTGCATTTTGATATATGGGTTTGTCAACTAGTTGTTTTATTTCTATAATTTCATCAAGAATGGTTAATGGGTGTGCGTTAACTATTAGATATAAGGAATTGTGATACAAATTTTTTTGTGTTTGTTAAAAGTTTTAACCTTTTATGCACATTTAAGTTGTAGGTAAAACTACGAATAAGTTATTGTTTTAAATTGGTCTAAAACCAATTCTAGTGTGAATGAGGTTTTAAACATTTCAATTGTTGAGGGGATAAGCCCATGAATGGGGTGTTTCAAATCAATTTTTGATGCACCATTTATGAGTGTTTATTGTTATTTAGTTTGTGATTGTGAACATCAATAGGTGTGGTTGCCAACATGCAATTACGTGACATGGGCTAAAATCATGTTTTGAAGTAAGGTGTGTTAAGATATTAACTATATTGGGTGTTGCATGTACCTTGTGTTACAATGGATAGAGTCCTATTGATTGGGATTCAAATTTCTCACAAAGTGCTCCAAATGAGTAGTTACATGAAAATTATATCTTACTTGCAAATGTCACATGTTGTTTGATTACACAACAAATTTTTATGGGGTTTGTATGTTAAAAAGTTTAACACTTGAACGCCTCTACATGCTTGGAACTTGCTTTTGTCCATTAAAATGTGTAAGGAGGAGCCACATGTTCGCTTTAAATAATTCAAAACTTTTTGCCAAATTTTCAGTTATGTTGTTGCGATTTAGGCACAAAAATATTGTTTTTGGGGTGTAAGTAGTTGTATGGTCATTACTTTCCTGCTTGCCTTTACTACTTGTGTTACAAGTTAAAATTGTAAAAAATAAACCTTGGGTTAAATCCTTTATGACATTGTTTGATTTTTATATTTGTAAAAATGGTGATGAAATAAAAAATAAGAATCTATAGAACACATAGACCAAATTACAAAATATAATGCTTTCCCAATTATAGTTGTTTATCTATGATGGAAACTTTTTCCCCCCAAGTTGGATATAAAAAAACCACCAAGTTTTTACAAAATTTAACACAATCACACTTTGTCTCCATGTTGTTCCACACTACTAGTGATGATCAATTGACATAAGATAAGAATATTAATATTTTTAAAAACAAATTATGATCATATAAAATTTCCATTAAATCATATCCAATTCAATTAATTCTAAAACATGAATTCAGTATTCAATTGTTGAAAACATTAAAAAAATGTGTGTATTGATTACATCAAATAATTCATGAAGCCATATCAATTTGAAAGAGATTATTTAAAGAGGATTAACATTTAATATGTGGTGTGACCTTTTGAATTCAAATATGTTTTTGATGTCACTTGAGAGGACAAAAAACATTTAATTTTGACATATGACAATTGAAAGGTGATGATATTAAAAGGCAAATATGAAAGGTAACATGTGTGGAATTGTCAAGTTGGAAAACATATGATACATTATGCAAAAACTCCATTATACCAATTTCAATATGTTGTCATTTAATAGCTCGTTAAAATTTTATAAATGTATACAATTGAAGTAGAAAACCATCATTCATTCGCAACAATGCAAATGTGCATGCTTGTTCCACGAGCCAATTTTACGTTATGACAAATTAATATAAGTTTGGCATTTGCATGTAGATGGTAGGCTATTCACCAACTTGACATATCACTTCAATGACAAGGTGCAAGTTAATGTGTGTATATATATGGTTGCATTTTGATTCAACAAATGCCATTCCTTAGCTCACTTTGGGAATGTTTAAAGTGACAAAAAAACATGTCTACATATTAGAAAAATACCTCCAACCTTGACAACAAATATATATTACCAACCTCAAACCAATTTAAGCTAAATCTATATTTAAATTTAAGGAAATTTGTACAAAAACCATATTTGATATTAGACCAAAAAACATTTTTGACACCATTGGCTTGGGATAGATCAAGATATATTTAATATGGATTCAATCAATATTAAATTATTGTTACAACCCATAGAAAAAAGGTTTATGTTTGGTGTTAAACTTAATTGAATTAATACTACACCACCTTGGCTTCATTAATTTTTAAATTGAGTGAATATGATGCCATTGTAAGTAAATTACAGAGTCCTTTCGAAGGTTGTCACACTAGTTTGATGTCAAATTTGACATTAAATTGATCAAGCCTATGTTAAACATGTGTGAACCTTATGAACTGTGAACCCATACAAAAATTAAATAAAGAAAACATAAGTATATATTTGTAGTGAATTTTTATTTAAAAAAAATAATCAAAGGGATGAAGGATAATAATTTCATATTCATAAGGTATACATATCTAGAACTATTATAATAAGCATATGAGTAAATTAGACTTCAATTTTTTTTACATTAATTTTTTTCTTAAAGACAATCACAAATTAAAATTCAACCCAATAAGAAGTTTTTTTTTTTTGAACAATTAGTTATGAATTTTTGAAAAACTATCCTAAAGCTTCCTAAATGTGAATAGGCTCTCTTTTGAATGGTGGGTGTAATACTTCAAAACCTTCAAATGCAGGTTTTAATGTGGTTCAACAAAGATCTTAATACCCTAATTTATTTATTTTTAATATGGTCAAACAAGGATATTAAAGTCAAGGTCACATTTGTTCACATTAAGATTTTAAAGGAATTGGATTTGAACAACATTTGGGTGGAGGGGAAAAACCAACCTTTAAAAAATGGCATATTTCTAAATTGTTTATCAAGGCACCCTAAACAAAGAAATTGTCATCATATACTAAACTTTATGCCATATTAAGTAGATCCTATTTTTTTAAAATCACAACTTTAGCCATATTGTGACTTAAGAAAAAACCTTAAACTACCATTATTACAATATTGCATTTTCAAAAAAATTGAATATTTTAAGATTTGTTTTTTGTTTCCCACTATGTCAAATTCCCAATGAGATTTCCAAATGTTCACCAATCCTCAATGCATGTCCAATCCCAATAACACTTAATTTTATCCCATATCATTTGTTTTAGAGTTTTACCCTTGTAATTTATATATCAGCCAAAAAGGAGGAGACTACAATATTTTTATTTTGGGATTGTCTCTAAAACTTGATTAATTATTTTTGTGATAGACCAAACAAAGATGCTCATCACAAAAGAAACAAAATTGAATTTTGGGGTCCCTACAACTAATTAATATTAGTGTGGCATGTCTATTTTTATGTCATTGGCCCAAGTATGAAAAAATCATTCAAAAAAATAAATTATTTTCCAAGAAAAAAATATTCAAAATTTAATATTTCTCATAATTTAAGCATAAAAGTTATTAAATCACCTCCATTTAATCCTACTTATTGGGGGCTTTTCAACAATACCAATAACATGGCCCAATTTCCAAAACAATTGAATTTGATTTTATTGTAATTTCTTTGAAAAAATATTCAATAACTTTCACATAAGAAGTTTTAACATTACAAAACAACATGTCAATACACCGGGTCACCATGGTTTTGGCGATTTGAACATGACAAACAAAACAAACAAATTCCCTTTTTTAGTAGATAAATAAATGAGTCGCATTATGCACATTTGTATTCCTTTACAATCATACGCATAAACTTATCCTTTCCCCTTGTAAACCTATTTACATGCTTGCTAGTTCATCCTTTTGATTTGGTGTGGGTTTATAATTAATTGTTTATTTTTTAAACCATTTTAAATTTTATAATCAGGGTTATTATTATTATTATTATTTTAATTTTATGGTTTCAAAATTTTGGCAAATTTTCCAAAAACATTAGAAATTTTCTAAATATAAAATAAAATAAAATAAAATTCACTAAGTCACAAACTTTGTAAAAGAAAATCACTATTTGTAACGAGCAGACAATTTTTCCCCCTTCTAATCTCCTTCTTTTGGAATGGGTGGACAATGTTTTTTTTTTTGTCTCTCCAACTCTTTCCTTTAGAATGGGTGAACAAATTATTTTCATTTTTTTTTCGTGCAATTTCCTTTTCCTTTGTTGTAGGTAAGCAATTCTTTCCCCTTCCTCCAACCTCTTTTTTGTTTGAAACAAGTGGAAGAATTTTTTTCTTCAACCTTTTTCTCCAATTTCAAATGAGTGAACATTTGTTTTTCCAATGACGATTGGCATGGAACAGGTGGACAATTAAAATTTTTGCCTTGAAGTTGCCTTTGGAACCACATTTTGGGCCCAAATTTCCTAGGGAACATTTGGTTCTCACAACTTTGCGGGCACTACAAGAGAATGCGTCCCTTGTTCCTTACGTGATTTCATTTGATTTTGATTAAATTCATTGGATTTGATTGAATGGGGACAATGGATTCACTACTCCATTTGATGGGGAGCAATGCACTGCACCCACATTTTGTAATAGTGTATGCTGATATGAACTTCGATTGAAAAGCTTCCAATTACAAAATTTTACTATTAAATGAAATATTTTCAATGCCATATCACAAGTTTCTATCAAAAGTTGTTTGATTATTGTTTTTTAGGTTTTAATGGTTGTGAATCAAATTATCAAATTTATTATTTTTTAATTCTTATTATGGCCATAATTTATAATTTCATGTGAAAATTAGAATTCATTTTCAAGATCTATGATTTGAGAGCTTTTCAATAATAAAAATATTTTTTGATTTGGACAAAGTTTAATCCTTGCACCTTTGGCCCAAAAATATGGAACACTAAAAAAACATTTTTTTCACATGACAATTTAATTTGTTTCTCCTTGGGGAACTTGGTTGGGGTCACCATTTATTCCCTTCTTCTCCTTGTGCAACTTGGCTAGGCAACCACTTATTCCCTTTCTCTTCAAGGAAGTAGCTCTTCAAGGGCAACTAACTTGGAAAAAATGTTCATGGGGCTATATATATATTTCTTCATTCATTTCATTTGTAGGAGAAAAAAAATAAAATAGGAAATGATTGAACCTTAAGGGAGGGGGGCAAAGGGGGGAGAATATTAACCATTGCATTACATTTGTTTTTGAAAATGTTGTTGTGCAAAAAGGATAGTTAAAAATGTTAATCATAGTTCAAATATAGTAAAAAAAATTCAATTTTTTTTCACCTACAAAGCCATTGTCCTACAACTATGTGGAATCGAGTGTTGCATTTTAATTCATTACACTTCTCTAATGTTTGCCTCATAGGGAGAGAGGTTGATTGAATGCGATTGAAAGACATAAGAATGCAGGCAAGGCATTGTTGATATGCCTATTCTCAAGCTCCATTGCAAGTCGTGTAGATTGGAGCTATGGATGTGTGTGTCCACAACCAAGACCTTGGGCAAATTCCTCATTTGGAGCTAAGGGGAAACCCTTGAATTCCCCTTATCAAATTTCAAATCTTGGTTTCAAAACTTGTCAAAGGGCTTTAATGTGTGTAAATAATTGGTAAGGAACCTTATGAAATGTAAGAACACTACTAAAAACATAAGATGAAACTTTGTTTCCTCTTCTTTGAGAGGACATGATCTTTGCATGTTGAGAACACGGGTTTGAAAGCTGGCACGTTTATCATTCTTCTTTTGTCGAGGACTCCAAAGGTTTTCTTAAAATTGAACCCAATTTTAAGCACAATTCAATTCAATGACAATAAGTGGGTGACAATCCAATCCAATTAGATCAAGTGCAACTATTATATGTCTCAAGCTTCCATTGTTAAATTGTGTGTGTATCTAGCATGGAATTTGATTTTTGGAATTGATTCCAAACATGAAATTGGGAATTAATGTTTTTTTTAAAGGACGAGACCCTGAAGTGGATTCCAAGTTCCATTTATATGTGGAATCTGAATTGGAACTAAGATTTTTGAAAAAGAAAAATTTAAAAACAAACCTAAAACAGGGCTTAACTGGAGGTTAACTAGCAGTTAACCATGAGGTCTGGTCCAGGTGATTTTCAAAACCCTAACTCGTAGAAACCAGATGGTTTTTTTTTTTTGTGGAAGACTAGGATCCAGAGCTGGATTTCAGATTCCATATTTTATTTTGGAACCAAAACCAGAATTGCTCTATTTGTTGGGCCTTGCCTACCAAGGCAAGGATATTGTGTTTAGATTCATTATAGAGTATATAGTAGCTTCAGGGATTTTGGCCTGTAGGTGCAAGGTCCTCATTTTGATATGAGGATTTTTGAAAGATGGACATTTTGGCTTGTGTTGAAACTTGAGATTAGTTATAGAGTTATGGTATCTTGAAGGAATTTGGTTTTCTTTAGAGGATTTTTTTTTGAAGACTATAATTTTTGTCATGGTGAAATATTTTGAATTCCCATAATTCTTCCTTTTGCCTTAAGATGATACCCCTTTTTAATGTAAATGGCAAGTCCCATAATTCTTTCTTTTGCCTTAAGATGATACCCTTTTTAATGTAAATGGCAAGGCCACAGCCCCCTTGTTTTTTAGAACCAGAACTAGAGGTTCTTAGAACTGCCCAACACTCTTCTATAGGACGTATCCTCTTACAGATCTGTTTACCAAGGTGAAGTTCGACATCAACTGAACCAAGTCATCCATAACTGGCTTTCTTTCTTTCTGATAGATGATGCGTAGACGGCAGCTGGTTTGCTACTTAGTACTTGGTGTTTTCAAATTATTTTTCATATTGAGCATCCCAAGGAAGATTTAGCATTGATTGCCAACAAGTTTCTCAAAGACTATCCAATTAGTAAATAAAAAAATTGGCCCCAAAAAAAAAACCCATTGTCCCCAAACTAAAATCTCAATATTTTAAATGTGACGAATGAAGATTTTCTTGAAAACAAATTCTATGAAAGTTGATGAAATTATTTTCCACGAAAACATGAAATTTTTGATTGTAGAATGTTCCCCGTCTTACTTTTTGCAGTAAACCCTAAACAAGATATGTGTGAATAAGGTGCCTTGAGGACAAGTATGGTGTTCCCCCTTTTGTTTGTAAGGGAAGTTCCCATATGAGCGTGTTCTCCTGAGGGAGTGGCACTTGAAAGCGTGAGCCTGAGGGTGTTCCCAAACCTCAAGAGAACGTACGAGTACAAGAACCTCCCCTTACGTAAAAGGGCTCTCTTTTGATTTCCTTGCTTCTTTCCCATTTCATAGAGAAGAAATATTTCCATGGGAACATGAGAACATATAAGATTGGGGAGTTCTCTCAGCATAACACACTAAGGTTCTTTTGCTGGGGGAGATCCCTCAAAATACACATAGAAATAAAAAGGGAGGCATTTTGTACTACTAGGGGAGGGAGGGAGGACCTGTTCCACCTAGAAACACGGTGAGCTGGTTGGGGACAAAATAGGGTTCCATAAACTGGCAATTGGTACAACACTGGGGGTGGCCTTTGGCGCAGATTGTAACCAGTGTCTCCACCATTTATTTACAATACTTGTAATCAAGTGCTGTAGACGAGAACCCTAATCTCAATTATAACAACCCTTATGGTATGACACTTAATAATTTGGTCTTCTGGTTTTGGTTAGGGTTTAGGGGTAGTGAAACCATAAGATCACCACCACTACTAATCTTGACTACCCAAGGGAAAAGAAAAGCTTACAAAGGGATACCAATAAGAACCTCAAAACCTAGTATGGCATCATGAGGGATGATGATGCATCGAACTTTGGACATTGAGAGCCAAATTAAAAAAATGCCTTGTCCAAACAAAACGAGGGATTATGTATGTGACCTGACCCCCACCGTTGCACCATTTCCTTGGAAACCCAGTATGACTCAGTTTTCGATGAACCCGTATCACTTAGTCACCAAGGTTTGAAACTATCTTGTTAGCCCCTTGTACTTCTTCTCCCTCACACTACCAAGGTAAACTAGGTATAGGGATTGTAAGTGGTTATTATTTAAGTAGGTAAGGCCACTCACTTGGTGGCTACTTGGTGGGTAAATACATGTTGATGATTAATACATAGTTAACCATGGTGGTTACTAGGTGGGTAAATACATGTGGATGATTAATACATAGTTAATCATGGTTACTAGGTGGGTAAATACATGTGGATGATTAATACATAGTTAACCATGTATTAATCATACATTCAGCCTGCATGGTGCACTTGTGGATGCTGGTTCACTCTCCTCCTCATGAAATGACATGATGGTGGAACTCAAGACTTACACATGATGCCTTGCCCATGATGCATGTGGAGCTTGAGTTTCAGGACAGGGCCCTTTCTCTAAGTCCCGAGGGCAAAAAAATGCCTTGCCTTGCCTACCCTTTGATAGGGAGGGCCCTTGCAATAATTTTCTATCTGCTGACCGATCTGCCCAGTTTTCACCAAGACTTACAGCCACATTAAGCGTAGGGTAAGGATTCAGAACCTTACAAGGCCGTTCATTAGAGTGTGTTATCAGGAGTGGGTCACCCTTTCCCTCATTAAAAAACTTGTTAGATTTTGCTTAGTGTATATTGAGGACATGTTATTATAACAATGTAAAGAGCATTTCAAAAATTTCCTTTGTAATTTCAGTCACCTCCCCTAACACAATTTCCCTTTAAAGCATAAAAAGGATCTTCTCACCGGTGTTTTTTTTTCCCCTTCAAAATCCATTAGTTGCCAAACTGGCTTCTTTTGTGATGACAATGGGGTTTGTTTTGTGATAATCATTTTTTTATGGACTAATTATTTGGATATACAAGATTTTTTTTTATGGCATCAAGGTTATTGTATTTTCTAGAGATAGCATATTTGGCTATGGATTTTAAAAGGGTAGGAAAATTGGCTTTAGATGTTTGGGAATGGTGGCAAATGTATCTGCTCAATGTGTGCCCATGTCTAGATATTTGGGACAAATGAGAATACAAGCTTCAAGGTTGGCTACACATCAAATTATTGAAGCTAAAGTAGAAACACAAATGCAGAAACATGTCCTTCAAGGCAATTGAATCCTCACCTTTGAAAGGTCTTGCCCATATAGTAGAGGAATCCTACATTGACATAAACATCACCAAAAAAATCCCAACTTCAAACATCCAACCTGACACCCACACAACTTGGAAAGTGGACAACCCTCAAGGCTAAATCTACAACTTTTACCTACATCCACACAATGCATACAAAATCATACTTAGATTTTTGGAAAAAATGTACAAATATTTCAAAAGAAGCATTTGCTTTTGCAACTTACAAGATGCAAGTGGTTGCATCATACAAAAAATTAGTGACATTGTAAAAAAATTGAGTGAACATGCGCACACACAAGTTGAAATATGTGGTCAAATGGTTATGTAACTTACTCTTCATGAAAGTTGAATTGTTGAAGGTCCTTCGATTCTCATCTAAACCCAAAACTTACACCATAGTTATTTCAACAACCTTCATGTATTCACATAGCTTAAGAACTAGAAGTGGAGAAAATTGGATTTTAAACCACATTTGAATGATTAGGTTCAAAATCTGATAATGCCCGCAGCAATGGTTCAACATTTTGACTCATGGTGTATTTGAATAAATGCTTACACAATTATTTGCATTGAATCCAAAAGCATAGGAACCACAACACCCCCCTTGATCTTCCTACCAACATAAAATGCAACTTTAATATGATCCAAATGTGGGAGGAAGTTTTTAGTAGCATTTTCTTTACACAACCAATATTGTAAATACACCACGCCAAGAGAGCTAAAATGATTTTCGCATAAGGGAACCTACGAAACAATTCAATACACAAGGATGTAGTAGCCTTTGAGCATGTAGTCTTCACTGTTTCAATCATGGTAGATTGGTTAATTGTATTCACATGAAAATAAACACCATGAAAACTTCTATGGTGATGAAACCCATAGTTATGCCAGCAATGTTGACATAGTGTGGCAACAAGTAAAAATCAACATCAGAATCTTGTGAAACCCAAGTGAGGGGCAATTGTTCATTATAATGTTCATAAACAACAATGAATTCATTGAAAGTAAGATCATCATACTTACAAAAAGGATCAACATAAAGTTAATGTAGTTCAACCTCTATTGATTTCATTGCATCAATGAATTCACAAATAAAAACATTTCACCTTTGAACATATTTAATCAATGTGTGCACACATTTCCAAGATTGGAAAAATGCACAACAAACTTACAACCAACTCTAAATCACACAATAGTTTTAGATTCTCGTAAACAAGCTTACTTTTTTATGCATCTATGTGCATTTTCACAATATGTGATTTATATTTTCCTAGCATTTATTTCAAAGGGCTTAACATTGATATCCAATAGGTCTGATATACTTCACAACAACTTCAAGTCCTTTATTTTTTAGGGTTTTGACAAGGTTCACAAATTCTAACACCTTATTTGAATTGTGTGAAAAAAATAATACAAAGATAATAACATACCTTGATTCCACACAACCAAATATAATTTGTTCAAAACCAAGGTAATTATATTGGTTCAATGTGCCACATAGTGCACAGTAATGAAATAAGGGGCAATCTATTCCCTTGTTTGTGTAATCACCTTAGACTAAATGCCTTAAAACACAAAATCAACATCACATTTAAAACAAATCCATTTGGAAGCCATGTTAGAATTGATGAGGTTGAACCATATGTGCCCATAACATCCAAGATGACACCTTTAATGTTGTCAAAGTTTGCATCCACTTCAACCTTTTTAAATGTCAACAAAAATGAAACATGTTTCCAATTTTACATCACATATATGTGGATATTGATGCACTATTACACATCAATAGTGGTCACTTCATTTGCACTGACAATAACATAATTAATTTTTAAAATAATAGGCATTGTTTTAGAAAGAACCACATCATGCATGGCCTTCATAATCATTATTTTTCAACCAATGTTTTAGTGGGGTGTTGTTGACCTTCAGCAACAAAAACAACTCCTTTAATGATTTATATTCCAACATGCACCTTCCATGCATGAGAATGTTCAAAACAATAACAAATTAAATGAACTTCTTTCGAGCACCTAAATGAATCTTGAACTCCACTAAGGTCATGACAAATTCCAAATTCCACCCAACAAAAGCCTTCTCATTTTTGTAATGTGTAGTGTTCTTCTAGTAGTAGTAATCTCCAACAACAACACATGAACCCTATATTGTTTTTTGACAATCAACATATTTTTGAAAAATTTCAAGTTTAGGAACTAATAGCTTGGCTTTTCTTTCAATTTTACAACAACCAAACCATCATCCCCAATGACTAATTTTGCTCATGAAAATTGACAAGCCCATGTATATTGAAACACACACGATTTTTCATAAAATTTCATAGGTTTTTTATCAAAAGGCTTAAAGGCTCAACATGTTCCTTTCCATTTCTCCTATTATCAAAATTATTATTAGAATCAAGGCTTAAGGGGCTACTAAAAGTTCATGAACACTAGATCCAACATGTGGCAAGGAGTTTTAGGTCAAATTGGGTTCACTAAGAAAAAAAAAATTGAACTTAAAATTTTTAGGCACCTATAGTGGAGTTGTGGAACCATTGCTCTGCACATCTTAGAATGCACACACCAACACAACACAAATGCAACACATAAACACAAAGAAAAAGAATGAAAGGGAGAGAAGAAAGATGAAAGCTTGATACATTGTGTGATTTGATTTAAGCATACTTTTGGTCATTTTGTGCACACCTACAATTTATGACAAACACAACATCAACTTTCTCTTCTCAAATAGATTGATTGCATATTTGCCCATTGTGAATTCCCATGGCATTCAAGTTGCCACCGTGAACACAACCATTTCAACCTTAAACCAACACTATCAAGAAGACAAAAGAAGAATATATGCACATAAAACACAATTCAAACTGAATCTGTGCATTAAACCTTTGCCAACAAGAATTTTGATTACTAAACTTTGAAAGGGGGGGATAGATCATAGAATATGTAGCTCACAAACCATCACATCCAATGATGCAAGGTTAGGACCTAGTGATCACAACTTTATTCAACGACATGGATTGGCAATCTAAATTCTATTCAAAGGTATGGTGAATAGAAATATATTCAACAATGGGATTGATGAATGAAGGTTTATGAGGTGGTGGGATCGGCGCATCTAATGATGTAAGTGTAATGATAAAGGAGACATACTTCAAACCTTTGTGCATTGGTAAAAAGTATTGCCTCATTGTTTGCAGGCAAGGAGGGATAATCAATTTTGCAAAAGCTTTTAACAAAAGGCGAGGAACAAATTTTCTGCTTGTCCTAACTTTTCAGGCCCAGCCTTGGGCTATTGCCCTCAGCTGGCTGGGCCCTCAAACCGAAGAAGAGCCCAAAACTGTTCCTTACCTTATACATAAGGTCTCTCGTCCAGGCTGTTGGGGGCCTTACATACTTTTATGCAAGGTCCCAGCCAGGGTTGTCATCCATATCTGACAAGTTTTGAAGGAGGAGGAGGAGGAGAAGAAGGGGCCAATCTTTTGAACCTTCCAAGATTTTCCATAACCTTTTTACTCATCCTACCTGCCATGTGAGGACAGGTACCTCAAAATCCCAAAAGATTTTCATCTTCTTCTCTTACACTACCTGCACATTTAGGGTTTAAAACTTGCCTACCGCCCCCCCCCCCCCCCCCAAATCAAAAAATTCAAGTCCATTTTTTTTCAAGTCATTTTTCCCTCAAATTAACCCTAAAAAAAACCTTTTACTTTTAGCACAGTTCCTGAGAGCTTGAACATGACTGACATACTTTGATGCCTCCTCTCTCTCTCTCTCTCTTCCCCAGTTTTCCACCACCCTAAATTGACTAGGGTTTTGGTAAACTTAGATGCTCCCCAAAACCCCAGACATGCCCAAAAGATCTTTGACAGATATGAAAGCAGACTAGGAGTTTGGGCCACACTAGCAAGAACTGGTTCAAAGCAGAGAGAATGATGTCCTCATTTCATAAGGCCCACTCTCACTGACACCAATTTTTTTTTTGCCTAGGTACAAAAACAAAGAAGTAGCCTATTGAGAAGGTTTAGGGTTTAGGGTTCCCAAAAACCCAAAACCAAAAAAAAAAGAAAAAAACCTCACATGTGTGTTCAGAAACTTTGACTGGCATTCCTTATATTATGTTGTATATAGTTTGTGTGTGGGTTTGCTCACTGGGCTGTAAAGCTGACTTTCTCACAAGTATATTTTAATTCTTAACTAAAAGGAAGTACCTAATCAAACTCATCATCTGATGCAAGTAGAAAGACATTTGTGGCTTTTACATATGTAAAGGGTTAATTAAAGATAGGTCAACTAACCCTAGCTTCTGACTAGAGTAGTAGTAGTAGTAGTACCTTGGCAACTTTGACACATGCCTGTAGAATAATTAATTAGTTAGTTAATCAATTATGAAACTTTCATTTTTGACAAATGGAATATTCTTGAGTATTCCATAATCTCCAGATTTCAACCAAATGACTTGAAAAAAATTTCTTCAGATTTCAATGTATTTTGGGTTGAAATTTCAACATTTCTGAAAAGAATATAATTAGTGTCAAAGTTACCAAGGTAGTATGGTATTGTACATTATACCTAGTGTATGTACAAAGCATGCCAGGGTAATGTGGTAGCCAGAAATGTAAAAGCACGATTTAAATTGTACACTTCATATTTGATTTATGGCCAGATTTGGCTAAATCTCGCTAGGGATGATAGTCACTTTTTTTTACATCTTCCTTCAGATGATCGTCAATTTAAGTTGCATTAAAAAAAATCCTAGAAAAACACTGCATCTAAGATCATAATCTTCCAGTGGTGCTCAGTATGTGAACATCAGCAGTATTTTTCATCTCACATCCAAGTTTAGTTATCTACTTCTTTTTCAACCCCACCCATAAAACTAAAATTGGGACTTCAAATAGGTGGGAGACTGTTACTAACAGTAAACCAACTGGACCAATCATTATGATTTGCCAATCAGTAACGGGGAGCAGCAATCAGATCGCATTTATTACACTTTTCTCTGGCAGGTGTTAGGCTTTGCTGCGCCTTTTACTAGCCTCAGCAAACTCTTGGAAAATTTGCTCATCCAAGGCAAGCATGTTTTGACTTTTCTGTATACAATTTTTAATTTGCAGGGTCAAATACTGGGAACCAGTGGAGTTTGCTGCTCTTAGGGCCTTACCCTACACTACTAGGGTTGAACCCAAAGCCACATCCAAACTCGTGATACCTAGTTTTGTGTCTGCCGTTAAGGAGGCCTTTCTCTATTCAAAACTCGGGTACAAACAAACAAACCCTCAAGATGCTTTTTTCCATGCGGTCGACAAAGTTTGCAATTCCATGTGAAAGTAGAGAGCTCAATGCATTCAAATTGTTGTATTGTATGTCATAATCCATTAGCATTATGGTGGTCCTTCAGAGCAGTGAAATTGAGTCCAAATAAATCACAAATTATCATGGTTTAAGCAACGCGGTAGGCTTATTTCTAGTTGTAACCTTTACCAAGGACGGTGGTACATGTACCCATGGCAGAAAACTTATTCTGCAAATAATTCAAATTAACTGTTAAATTGTGCATTGAAAGGATGGGGAATAGTGAATTAACCCCATTGCCAAGTATCTCATATACTAAAGTTATCTTTCAAAGTCACACTGTCTTTGGACCCTAGTTTGATCCTGTAATTCCTGCTTCATTGTGGACTTAAGTGTTTGAGTAAGTTTGAGTGTAGTGGGATATTTCATTCACAAGATTTGAAGGACTTTTTTCTGACAAGACTTCATTTAGTGATGAATACGAGCAGCAATGAATGCACGGATGTGCGGGAAACTCATGTGAGGACCAATTTAGGTGAGAAAACCAGTTTTGTCCCTTCTTGTTTGCATGTGTCCTGTTTTCATCTTGACTTTTTAATTTCGTCCCCAGTTTTGGCAAAACTGCCCCCCTCCCCCCGCCTAGCACACCCCCAGATACACTCTTCTTTACAGATTGGTGGTGGAATATGGCAAATATTTAGAACCCACCACCAAAAAAAGACATACTAGTTAAATAAAATTTGAATTTTAACATGCATTGTAACATTATTACATGCGATTGTAAATAGATTGAATTAATATTTCGATTTTTACAATGGTAAATAAAATGGAAAAATAAATCATTGTAACATGAAACCATTTTAAAAATGAATAATTTCTAAAAAAATTTAAATGAGTAAGAGGCTTTAATTGTGAAGCTTCAGCTAGTTAGAAAGCATTGTGGGGGTTAAAGCCTTTGCCAAGCCTTTTGCACTTGAAAAAGAAAGGTTGATCAAACATGAAAAACTTCATTTAAAGCCGAAACATTCATGTAATAAAGCCCCCAAACATATTTCAAAAAATCATAAAATTGAACTCTTGTATCACTTAATCAACTCAAAATCACTTAAAATGTAGTTCCTTTGTGGATACAGGTGACCATTCTAAACATTAATGTCTAGGGTGGCCGATTATGTCATTTTCTCAATGACATTATATGATATAATCTTTGGATGATGATCCTCTCTCTCTCTCTATATATATATATATATATACTCATGGTAGTGACAGAAATGCATCTTGAACATGACTTTTTAAGGATAATTGAGTTTGTCACCTTAGATGTTGATGTCACGCAATGGCCTCTCCATGCCCATTATGAAGTTGGGTGCATGTTGCCTAGCTTGACCTAATTGGCTCACTCACACCTTACCCAACCTTGACCGTTCCATAATACATTCTAACATGTATAATAGCATAAAAGAACTCTATTTTTTTAGTTGTAAAGATGTATTTGGCTATTTGACATATTTCAAAACATGTTAACATGTTTTTTCCTATTTTTGGATGAAATAGAAACTTTCCATCATCCATGATAATTAGATCCAATTTCTCATCTAAAAAATTATGAGCTTATGCAAAACTTTGTCACTCCATCCATATACACACAAACTTTGGGTCATGTCAATCTCTCTCTCTTTTTCTTTTTTTTTCCTTTCCTAATAACTTTTTTACCAAAGATGCCAAGTTTCAATGAGTTGCAGAAACTAAGATTAGAAAGGGAAGGGAATCCAAAGATCATCCAACCCTCTAGTGTGTGCAGTTATAGAAAAAAAAAGTGAATAAAGAATAATTGAGCTTTTCATGTCAGATCCATCCATCTGATTTGTTCTCCAGTGTGCACCCTGACTCCATCAAAGTCATTCTGTGCAAGTAAAAAAATTCTGCACAAGATCTTCATATGTCTGTATGAGAATCAATCTCAGAGCCTCATAAAAGAGGGTCAAAGTGAACCAGCACCCACACCAAGGCACCACCCCAGATGGATGGATGAATTGATGAATGGATGGATGAATGAATGGATGGTGTGTGTGTGTGTGTGTGTGTGTGTGTGTGTGGATACGAAACATTTTTTATGTTGTATTCTTGTCCTATAATTAACCATGGTTACCTATGTACTCACCATCGTCTACATATATACATAATAGCACCAAAGTGCCTTACTTACTTACTTACCTACCTACATAGTAACCACAGTACAAATTGATCAGGGGAGGCAATTGCTTTACACTTGGTTAGTAAGTCCCTTGGATTGATGAGGGTGTAACCAAAATGTGGTCGCCACCTTGGGCTACTACCTCGGGCGACACCTTTATTTTGGTAACGCCATTGACCTAGGGCCTTACCTATGGTTTACATAGGGTAAGTACCATGGTGGGTTGATATCTCTCCCAAATTCTGATCTCCACTCTGTTGAGATCAATGTTTTATTTATTTATTTACTTATATATTATGATGTAACCAAAGTGGCAATGGTCCAAAATAAGATTTAACCAAATTTGGTTACAAGCTAAATGTAAAAGTATAAATAAATAAATTTAAACACCCTTCTATATTTTTGGCTATCTACTTGAATCATGTATAGAAATCCGGTGATTCTTCTTAAATGTTGGGGTCAAATTTTAGTTATTGAAAATCTTTTAATACAATTTGTTTGAGCACTTTTTACTTTTTAATATAGGTTTTTGGCTATATATAGCCAGCCAAAATAAAAAGACTAAGTTGAGATCAATGTTGTTCATCAGCTATATAGCCTATACCTCTAAGACCAGCAAAGAAAAAAAAAAAGCTGCAACGAGTCCCTTTAATTGGGTACTTAAATTTCATGTTCCACAACAAGTCCGTCCCATTGAGTACTTAAAACTTCATGTACCACAATGTGCAAAACATGTCCTAAATTTGTGTCACTGGAGTAAAATGTTTAGGGTTTAACTTATAAACACATGCCCGAAAATAAATAAATAATTAATTAATAATTAATAATTCAATTTTAAGGCATAATAAATTTTGGGTTGTGGGTGCTAATAGGCTTCCAGTTTTTCACTCAATTTGGTGAAGGCGGTTAATAATCTATGGTTTGCACGGAGGTCCAGATTGGGGCTAACAACTCACATCTTGTCGGGATCTAGGTACTTAGTTGTATGTGATTCAGTGTCTGTAGGTACATAGCCGAGAAGATTGTGTTGGAGACAACATTGTGCACCCTAAATGAGTGGGTACTCACCCCATGGCAAAAAGGGTATGAGCTTTCTACCCATCTTCTCTCCAAGAGGAAATTGCTTAGTTAGTAGTGCCTTGGTTCATACTCTCTTGGAGATGACCATCTTGATGCTCAAGAATGACAAAGGTAGCAGCAAAGAGCTTTCTTCTTGTGCTCCTTATCCACATTGATCTCTTCCAAAGGTCTTGCCTTAGTCTTTATTTTAGCCAATGCTAATTTGGGCTCTATGGTGTTGTTATGCATAATTAGTGATGATGAAATGATGATTTTATTTTATTTTTTGAAAATAAATTTCCATTCAAATGAAAATATTAAATGACATTGTATGCAATTAGAATTGAATCCAAATATAATTGATTTCAATCCAAATTCAATTGAGTCATATTGAATTGAATTTTAATTCAATTGCAAAGAAATGAGATGCAAATTAATGTAACAAATATTGAAAATTTGCTTGTCGTTTTTTAAATTTATGGGTATGATGTTGGAAAAAGTAGTTTTGAAAGTCCACAGATTCAAAAATACACCATTCCATTCAAAGTAGACTTTAAACCAAAATTTGTTTTGGTAGCATGAAATAATGTTTATTTTAGCCAATACTACATAATAGACAAACCACATCAAATGTGAAGTAACATGAAGTTTGCCAATTTAATGTGGCAAAGTGTTCTTTTCATTGTTGAGACCCAAGACTATTTTCTCCCTCAAACCAAAGCTCACATGAAATATTTCCTTTGCATGTCATCTTTCATGATCACATAATCATTTGTAACAATACAAGACTAAAAAGCTAGAGTCTTTAGGCGCTTTGAAATTGCACATGATGTGAGGCCTTGTTTTTGCTACCATTAAAGTGGATTAAATCTAAACTTGCCAACTTTCATAGTGGAGGATGCATAGCTTGACCTCTAAAACACAACCTACACAAAGTGAGAGAAGTGACCTTAGACAACCTACCAAACCAATTTTACTTTCACATCACACATGAGGCGATTAAGTTGCTCCTAAAACAAAGGGTTGGAATTTGGGGGCATATCCATAAGTCAAGAGATTCGTCCTTGTGTTATTGGTCAAGAGATTGGATTGTTAGATTATAACCTTGGTACCACCTTTGAGTGTACAATTCCAAGCCATGAAGTATTAATTCAATTCAAGTTGCCTTCGCATGAAATGATTGGAAATGTGCTTTACATCATTTTGCAAGTAGCTATCCATCAAAGTATAGTCGATCCATTAGGTCGAAGTGCAAACCTTCATGAAATTTTTCCATCATCCAAAATCCAATGAAGAAGAACTTGAAGAATGCAATTATGTTTGGGAACAAACTTGGTACCTAGCATCATATTATTCAAAGTCTCACGTCCATGGTGGTTGGGTTGTCTACTATATATCGGTAATATCTAAAAGATATGTAAAATCAAGGTTCTATATTCTTTATAGTTTGTAAAATAGGAAACATGGGGTATATAGTTTATGAGAACAAGAAACATGTGAAAGAAAGTTTTTTTTGATGAATGGATGGCCTTGGCAAATGAACACAAATTCAACAATTAGATTACTTGTAAACTTTGTTTGCTAGATGTGAAGAAACACTTCAATTGTCCATAGATTGTAGAGCCAAACAAAATCAATTTAATTTTGAATTTTTTTTCACTAAAAGAATAATAAAATTAAATTCTATTTTTGATAGAAACCCGAACATCTTATTAACTTGAAATATGTATGTTTTAACCTCTTCGAGGAATTTATAAAGACAATTATGGTAGACTAACATTGTAATGGCCATATATTCACTCCAAAAGAAAACATTATATCTTTGTCAATATTTTCAAATAAAAGCTGCCATATCAAATTACACAAAGTTCTTGTCTCATGGTAAAAGGAAGATGGAATTCAACCAAAATTGGGGTTTTCAATTCGAACAAAATTCCAAAGAATAACCTCAACTACTATTTTCTAAAAAACAGAGTGTTCTACACACCGAGTCCCTTATGTACTGGGGATGTACTAGTAAAAAAACAGTATCCTTGCTTTGGTAAGCAAGGCCAATAAACCTACATAGGGTTTTTTTTCTGTGAATGGACGTAGAATATTCATGGTTCTACACACCGAGTCCCCTTGTGTACTGGGGATGTAATGCCAAAATCTGTGTACAAACACAGACAAAACTCAGCTTTGACATCGGAGTTAGGTTTGGATTCATTGAATAATTTTTCCTTTAATGTCAAGAAGTGGAAACAATTTAGGTGAGCAAGACGGCAAAACTCATACCTCACTAAACAAAGTACCTTCCCAGTCCTTTTGAATAGTATCCATTGTCGACTCGTACTAGGCACGCTCTTCAAAGATTACAGTTTTGCTGGTGAGTGTGCATTGTGTGTTTGTTTCTAGGGTTTCAAGGACAACTTAAGAAGTTTGCTAAGTTTGCTCATCTTCTTTTTGTTGTAGAAAGTTTTCTTTGTTTTCCTTTGGTTAAGCTCATCGATGAAGCTTTGGTTGCTCGGTTGGTTTAGGGTTTAAGGTCACTTTTAGTCTCCTATATGTTTCACGCACCTTTTTAAGGCATTTTTTTTGTCCTTGGTGGGTTTGCCAGAGTGAAACGGCACCCACAAATGAAGGCAGAATAGGCCCGTTTCATAGTGTATATATATATATAACATTATTATTTTTCTTTTGGGGATGGAACCACAAACCTCACAAGCCCTGCTATTTGGAAATCGTGTCTAATTGAAACATTATATATTTAAAGAGTTGGATTGTCCAAATATTGTATTTGTCAGGTATGTTAGTTGAATTGTTTGATTATATTTTAGTTAGTTAGGAATAAATTGGGTTACTTTAATTATTTCAAATTTTATTTCAAATTAATTTAAGCGTGAACAAAAATTTAAAATATTATGTGACTGGGTTATACCTTAAACCCTAAAACTCAACCCATCATTCACCTCACTCATCCCATGATCCCATCTCAATTGTCATATAAACAAGCACCCAACTAACAAAGCACAACCATGATCATCTCAATTGTCATATAAACAAAGCATCCAAACAACATCGCACAACCATGACCATCTCAATTGTCATATAAACAAGCACCCAATGATCAAGCACAACAACGACAATCTCAATTGTCATATAAACAAGCACCCAACCAACACACACAACAATGAGGGTATAGTACCCAAGGACACCTAGTACCCCCATCACTTTACCCAAATAAATGCCTTTTTGGTTCATAGTTGAACTATTAAAAAAAACAAGTGTTGCAAAAACACCTAGGCTTTCCAAGCATGCCTTCCCTTACCACACTTGGACAATCAAGACTAGTCATTCCTATATTCATTCATTCATTTAATTATTTTTATATAGTCATTCCTATATAGTTTAAACTTCAAGCAAAAGTTCAACTAAAACAATAAAATTCTAAGTAATAAAATCCATCCTCCTTGTCCCCTCC